>Ga0180438_10006235_pt1 | contig 16190 bp, 12 predicted proteins | sample SS_ome_12_FD_132455 | JGI IMG/M metagenome (GOLD analysis project Ga0180438, IMG submission 132455) | Hypersaline lake sediment archaeal communities from the Salton Sea, California, USA - SS_3_D_2 metaG | ecosystem: Environmental > Aquatic > Non-marine Saline and Alkaline > Hypersaline >...
GTACTCCTCGTGTTCCACCCCGATGTTGGCATACTGCGCGTACACGTACCCCATTCCCGCCAACAAGAGCGCGTTCTCTCCGATGATGTCCAGAGCGTTCTGCAGATGCTGGCGCGCACGGTCTGTCGCGTCTTTCGTGAACAGCCAGATCTCCTGCCGCGCCCGCAGATAGCACTCGTACGCCTGTACGTTGTCGATCGGCCGCTCCGTCAGCCGGCGCTCCTCCTCCGGGCTGAGCTCGAGCATCAGCGCATCGACGATCGAGCAGGAGAGCCGCTCCTGCATCTCGAACACATCATCGAGCGTGCCGCTGTAGCGCTCCGACCAGAGGTGCTCGTCCGTCCTGCCGTCGATCAGCTGGGCGGTGATGCGGAGATCGTTCCCCGCCTTCCGCACGCTCCCCTCGAGCACGTACTGGACGTCGAGCTCCCGCGCGATGGTGCGCGTGTCCTTATCGGTCCCCTTGAGCGCCCTGGCCGAGTTGCGCGAGATCACGCGCAGGGGACGGCAACACGAAAGGCCGGTGATGATCTCCTCTGTGAGCCCGTCGCTCAGATAGGCATCCTGCGGATCGGGACTCATGTTGTCGAACGGCAGCACGACGATCGATTTCCGCTCCCCCGCGCCTTCCACGGTCGGCACCGCCGGCCGCTCGGCCGCCACGCTCTCCGACTCCGTGCGCTTCACACCCGCCGGCGTGATGTCGAACGCCCAGGCGAGGGCGACGGCGATTGGGAAACCGAGCGCGGTGAGCAGGATGACCAGGGTGAGGACCCAGCCGGGGAGGTTGAGGCCGGGAACCGCGATCTCCGCCGCCTGCCAGATGACGAAGGCGACGGCGGCGTAGACGACAGCCACGCGGAAGACACGCCGCCGCTTCAGTTCCTCCAGCAGCCGCTGCAGACGATTCATATCAGCTCCGGCGGCCACGGAATGTCGAGGCCGTGGGCCGAGGAAGTGGTTTCGGCTACAAGATGGCGGCTGCCGAGGCCGGGAGCAAACCGCAGGGGCGGGTCTCGGAGACCGGGATCACGGGGCCGTGATCCCGCAGAACAGGCTGGAGCCGTCGACCTCGGTGATGCGCGGCGGTCCGTAGCCGGCCAGCAAGGAACGGAAGCCCTCGGCGCTGACGGTCTCCGTCCGAAACCCGTCCTTGCAGGCGATCACGCCGTCGCCTGTCGCCTGCGGGTCGAGCTCGCCGATCAGCCCGTGGGCCGCCTGCATCCGGAACCATTCGAGGCGCTGGTCCCAGAACTTCTCCGAGTAGGTCGAGAAGAGGACGGTGCCGCCCCGCCCGGTGACGCGGATCGCCTCTTCGATGAGCCGCCGTTTGTCCACGCCAAAGGCGGCGATACCGTTCTGCACACAGATCACCAGGTCGAAGGCAGCATCGGCGAACGCAAGCGCGACGGCGTCCATGGCGGCCAGCTGGCACGTCCCGCCCAACTCCCTTCGCGCCAGCTGCAGGCTCTCCAGCGAAGTGTCGATGCCTAATACCGTAGCGGCACGGTCGACCAGGCGCGCCAGCACTCTGCCGTACCCGCAGCCCAGCTCGAGGACGCGAAACGAAGGCCGGACGTACTGCAAGACGAAATCGATCTCGGCCTCCAGGTAGTGTTGCACCCGGGGCGGTGCCAGTTCGTAGCAGCGCCTGAGTCGGTGCGCCGAGAGCTTCTCCGAGTAGTAGCCCATTCTGACTACCGCGATGCTTGTGTTGCACAGACGCGTTGCGCGACCTGCGCGGCTACCCCAAAGTGGACATGCACAACGCCCGGTCAAGACGGTCATTCCAACGAGGAGGAAGCCGCATGCCCGAGGTCGTGAACCTGGCCCAGAAGTTCTCGCTGTTCACGGAGCACTGGAGCCCGAAGATCGTGGGGGAGCTGAACGACTTCTACGTCAAGCTCGTCAAGTTCCAGGGCGAGTTCGTATGGCACCACCACGACGACGAGGACGAGATGTTCCTCGTCGTGAAGGGCAGACTCCAGATGAGGCTCCGCGACAGAGATCTCTGGCTCAGCGAAGGCGAGTTCGTGATCATCCACCGGGGCGTGGAGCACATGCCCGTCGCGCCGGAAGAGGTCCACGTCGTCCTGTTCGAGCCGAAGTCGACGCTCAACACCGGCAACGTGCAGAGCGAGAGGACCGTAGCCGAACTGGATCGCATCTGAACACACCCCAGGCGATAGGAGGAGGAAGCCATGTCACCCCGTCGCTCGATAGCCTTTATCGCCGCCCTGATGCTCGGCGTGCTCGCGATAACCGCAGCGGTGTCCTCGCAGGTCGTGGACCGCCAGCTCGTGCTCCACACGGCCCCAACGTTCCGGGCCTATCTCACCCTGGCCGATCCGCAAGGTGCGATCATGGCAGACCGTCAGGAGAACGCCATCGAGGTCCTCGGTTTCGGTTGGGGCGTCTCCAACCTCGTGCCGCGCCCGGGCACCCAGACAGTCGCCGGGGTCCGCCCCGAAGTCGGAGACCTGGTCATCACCAAACCGATCGACAGGTCCAGCCCGCTGCTCGCTCTAGCGTGCGCGGAAGGCAGGACGATCGCGGACGCCGAGCTGGTCTTCTTCGCACGAGCGTCGGACGAGGAGCCGACAGGGATCGTGCGGCTGAGGGGCGTCAGGATCCGCTCCGTGGAGGGTGAGACCGGCTCGTCGGCGCCCGGCCTCACCGAGACCGTCGCTCTCGCCTTCGGCCAGGTCGAGTGGGTTTATTACGCGCGCGACGAGCGTGGCGCAGTCGATCGCATCGTTGCGGGCTGGGACGTCGCGGAGAACAGAGGGTATTGAACCGCTTAGTTCCGTTGCCTGAGCAGGTGCTTGCTGGGGGGGAGAGCGGTTGGCGCTCACCCGCCGACGCCCGTCACGATCCAATTCAAACGGCACTCAAGCGTCGGCGGCCTCGGCGCGTGCCGCGCCTTCCGCGTGCGCAGCAGCGGGCAGCGGCGCACGGCGGCTCAGCGCGACGGCCAATGTCCCGGCGATCACCAGTAGCGCTCCGGCGGCGCTCCAGACGTCGGGGAACTCACCGAAGAAGACCATCCCCCAGATCGCCACGAGCACGATCTGCGTATATCCGATCGTTATCGCCCGGGCGGCGGGTTCCAAGCTCAGGCCACGCGTGAGGAAGACCTGACCGATCTGGGTACTGACGCCGACGCCGAGCAGCACGAGCCACTCCCAACCGTGGGGCACGTGGAAGCTCGGCCAGAACGGAGCCGTCGCTGGGATCATCACCAGTGGGAAGTAGAAGACGATGACGAGCGGGTGCTCCGTCTTGCTCGCCTCTCTGACGGTCACGTAGGCGCCGGCGGCGAGCATCGCGCCGAGCAACGCGGCGCCCACACCCAGGAGGTCGGTTCCGGCGGCGGCGCCGCCGAACAGGAAGCCGGGCCGCGTGATCAGCGCCACGCCGGCGAAGCTCACCGCGATCGAGGCGATGATGCGGCCGGTGATGGGTTCACGGAGTACGAGTGCGGCGAGCAGCGCGGTCCAGAGCGGGCTGGTGAAGTGAAGGACCGTCGCCTCGGCGATGGCGATCCGCGTGAGGGCGAAGTAGAAGCAGCTCATCGCCGCGAACCCGATCAGCCCGCGAAGTACGAGAATCCAGCGCCGGTTTCCCCAGAGCGGCACCGCGGCGCGCCGCACCAGCCAGAAGGCAAGGGGGAGGCTGACGACGCCGCGGGCGAAGACCACCTCCAGGACCGGCAGTCGCTGCCCAGCCAGCTTCACCAGCACGCTCATCAGGCTGAAGAAGAGGGTGCTGATGAGTATGTAGCGCACACCGAGTGATAGAAGGCCGCGGGCGCTCGAGCCGGTCATGCGCCCAATCTAGTGGTACACGCCTCCCTTGTCGCGCATCTCGTCGGCGCCTAAGCTTCATGGCCAGATTAGCCGCGGAGTGGTGCATGGGAGACTTTTGGGGACTCAAGAAGTTCAGCCGCCGCGTGGCAGCCCAGGCGCGGGGCCGCCCCGGCTGGCTGTCCAATATCATCTGGCACATCACCAGCTACCTCGTCACCAACATCACCGTCACGCTCGCCTGGATCTTCTTCTATATTCTCAACCGGACGACGGTAATCGGCCGCAAGCACGTGGGCGACGACCCGAACACGCTCCTGCTCTCCAACCACCAGTCGATGATCGACAGCATGCCGGTCGGGATCGGCGCCTTCTTTCCGAAGTCGTGGATCAGGCCCTATCTAGTGCCCTGGCATCCGGCGGCGTGGGAGAACTTCTTCAAGAACCGGCTCATCGCCTGGTGGTCCACCCACACACGCTGCATCCCGGTCCGGCCGGGCCGACGCGACCTCCACGCGCTCCACAAGATGATGGAGGTGCTGCCCAAAGGGACGATCATCCTCTTCCCCGAGGGGACACGCAGCCGTACCGGCGAGGTCGAAGAAGGACGCCCGGGGGCCGGGCTGCTGGCCCTGGCGACCAAGCCCCGGGTGATCCCGGTGGCGATCGACGGTATGCAGGACCTGCTGCCCATCGGCCGCACGTTCCCCAGGGTCGGCCAGCACATCTACATCAAGTACGGCAAGCCGATCGACTATTCCGAGCTGGCCTCCCGGCCGCGCACGCGCGAGACGGCCCAGGCTTTGGTGGACAGGGTGATGGCCGCCATCCGCGCGCAGCATGAGGAGATTCGCCGCCTGCGCACCGAGAAGCGGCGCAAGAGCTAGCCGGCCGCTGGCACCTTCCGTCTATATCCGTTACCATAGGCCCGTTCTCACAAACCCCAACAGGCAGGTTCCCATGCGGCTCGTTTCGCTGTCGCTGCTCTTACTACTACTCCCCGCCTGCGAGCGAGGAGACCAGACCAGCGCCGCGCCCGAACTTCCAGCCGGCGCCCAGGCGATGTCGCTCTCCGGGGAAGCGCTCTACCCGCCGGAGATGTCCGAGGAGGTGCGCGCAGACCGGGAGGCCAGGCTGGCCGAGGCGCGGGCCGATTACGAGGCCGACCCCGACGACGCCGACGCCATCATCTGGCTGGGCCGCCGCACCGCCTACCTCGGCGAATACCAGGACGCCATCGTGATCTACAGCGAGGGGATCGCCAAGCACCCCGACGACCCCCGCATGTACCGTCACCGCGGCCACCGCTACATCACGGTGCGTCGGTTCGACGACGCGATAGCCGACCTCGAGCGCGCGGCGCAGCTCATCGCCGGTACCGAAGACGAGGTCGAGCCCGACGGCATGCCCAACGCCCGCAACATCCCGACCAGCACGCTGCATTCCAACATCTGGTACCACCTGGGGCTCGCCCACTATCTGAAGGGCGACTTCGAGAACGCGCTGCGCGCCTACCGCGAGTGCATGACGGCCTCGGGGACCCCGGACATGCTCGTGGCGACGTCGCACTGGCTCTACATGACGCTGAGACGCCTGGGCCGCGAGGACGAGGCGGCGGCCGTCCTCGAACCGATCCACTCGGAGATGGACATCATCGAGAACGACAGCTACCACCGGCTGCTGCTCATGTACAAAGGCGAGCTCGACGCCGAGGTCCTGCTGGCAGAAGCGCAAACGGCCGACGGGCTCGATAATGCCACCCTGGGCTACGGGATCGGCAACTGGCACTACTACAATGGCCGGCTGGAACAGGCGGAGGTTGTGTTCCGTAGTGTGCTCGAGGGATCCCAATGGGCAGCTTTCGGATACATCGCCGCTGAAGTGGACGTTCAGCGGATCTGGTCCACCGCTCAGTAACAACCGCCAACGCACGAGGTCTATGATGCGGACACTTCGGCTACTATCCGCCATCGCGCTCGTCGCGATCTCGGCGCGAGCGCTCGACGCACAGATCGACGCCCGGCTGCTGCGGCAGCCGGACGTCTCGAACACCCACATCGCCTTCATCTACGCCGGCGACATCTGGGTCGTCCCAAAGCTCGGCGGCACGGCGCAGCGCCTCAGTTCGCCGGCCGGAGAGGAGTCATTCCCCCGCTTCTCGCCGGATGGCTCGACCATCGCCTTTACCGGCAACTACGACGGCAACGCCGACATCTACACGATCCCGACGATGGGCGGCGAGCCGGTGCGCGTCACACATCACCCGATGGAAGACCGCGTGGTCGATTGGTACCCGGATGGGGGCAGCATCCTTTACGCGTCGGGCATGGAGAGCGGCCGCCAGCGGTTCAGTCAGTTCTACCGCGTGGCCGATGGGGGCGGCCTACCCGAGAAGCTGCCGGTCGCCTACGGCGAGTTCGGCGCCATCGCACCGGACGGCGAGTGGCTGGCCTACATGCCGAGGAGCCGGGACTTCCGTACTTGGAAGCGATACCGCGGCGGCTGGGCACCGGAGATCTGGTTGTTCAACCTGCGGGACTACTCGTCGCGCAACATCACGGTGAGCGACGCGAACGACGCCCACCCCATGTGGCACGGCCGTACGCTCTACTTCCTTTCCGACCGCAGCGCGAACCTGCGGCACAACATCTGGGCCTACGATCTGGACTCCGAGGCTTTCAGACAGATCACCAATTTCAGCGAGTTCGACATCCACTTCCCTGCCATGGGGCCCTCTGACATCGTCTTCGAGGCCGGCGGTCGGCTCTACCTGCTGGACCTAGCTACGGAGGAGTATCGGGAAGTCGAGGTGGACGTGGTGACCGATCTGGCAACGCTGAAGCCGCGGATCGAGAACGTATCCGAGCTGATTTTCAGCGGTTGGGTCTCGCCGAGCGGGCAACGGGCGGTTTTCGAGGCGCGCGGCGACGTGTTCACAGTGCCGGCGGAGCACGGTCCGATCCGCAACCTGACGGCGAGTAGCGGGGTCGCGGAACGCTACCCGACCTGGTCGCCCGACGGAAAGTACGTCGCCTACTGGAGCGACCGTTCCGGCGAATACGAGCTGACGATCCGGCCGGCGGACGGCTCGGGCGCCGAGGAGCGCCTGACCTCGATGGGCGCCGGATACCGCTACCGCCCGTACTGGTCGCCGGACAGCAAGAAGCTGGCGTTCGTCGATCAGGCGAAGACCATCTACTTCTACGACGTGGAGCGACGCCGCATCGTCGAGGTCGATCAGGACATGTGGTGGACTCACGGCGCCCTGGACAACGTGCGCCTGAGCTGGTCGCCGGACAGTCGCTGGATCGCCTACTCGCGAGGGTTGGAGAACCGCAGCGGTGCCATCTTTCTCTACGACACAGAGAATCGTCAACTGCACCAGGTCACGTCGGGCTACTACAGCGACACCGGGCCGACGTTCGACCCCGACGGCGAGTACCTCTACTACCTGTCGAACCGGACGTTGCGGCCGGCGTACAGCGATGTGGACAACACCTGGATCTACCCGAACACGACCAACATAGTCGCGGTCGCGCTGCGCCCGGACGTGCCGTCGCCGCTGGCGCCGCGCAGTGACGAGGAGAGCATCGGGGAGGAGGCCGAGGAGGAAGAGGAGGACGAGGGAGGCGGCGAGGATGCGGCACTCGAGATCGATGTGACGGCCTTCGAGCACCGCGTCGTGATCCTGCCGCCGGATGCCGGCAATTACACCGACCTACAGGCGGTCTCCGGCAAGATCCTCTATCGGCGGCTGCCGAGGACCGGCTCGGCCGACAGGAGTAGCCCGGTCGTCTACTGGGATCTGGAGGAGCGTGAAGAGAAGACGGTGCTCGAGGATGCGGATGGCTTCCTGGTGACCGCCGACGGCAAGAAGATGCTCATCCAAAGCAACAGGTCGTTCGCCATAGTCAGCGTGGCGCCGAACCAGAAGCTGGATACGCGGCTGCGCACGAACGAGCTGGAGGCGATGGTCGACCCGCACGCCGAGTGGCGGCAACTGTTCGCCGACGCCTGGCGGTTCGAGCGCGACTTCTTCTACGATCCCAACATGCACGGCGTCGATTGGCAGGCGATGCGCGAGCAGTATGGGCGCCTGATCGAGGACGCGGTGACGCGTTACGATGTGAACTTCGTGCTCGGCGAGCTGATCGCCGAGCTCAACGCGTCGCACACGTACCGGGGCGGCGGCGACACGGAATCGCCGGAGCGCCGGGGCGTCGGCCTACTGGGCGTAAACTGGTCGCTGGAGAACGGCGCCTACCGGATAGAGAGCATCATCGACGGCGCGCCCTGGGACGCCGAGGTCCGCTCGCCGTTGGCGCTGCCGGGCGTCGATGTCGGTGAGGGCGATTACGTGCTGGCGGTCAACGGCGTGGCGCTGGACACAGCGAAGGACCCCTGGGCCGCGTTCCAGGGGCTCGCCGGCGAGACGGTCGAGCTTACGGTGAACGACCGGCCGACGATGGACGGCGCGCACAGCGTGTTGGTCGAGACGCTGGGCAGCGAGACGCGGCTCCGTCACCTCGCCTGGATCGAGGCGAATCGCAAGCGCGTCGAGGAAGCGAGCGACGGACGCGTCGGCTACGTGTACGTCCGCAGTACCGGCGTGGACGGTCAGACCGAGCTGGTCCGCCAGTTCGCCGCCCAGTTCCACAAGGACGGGCTGATCATCGACGAGCGCTTCAACAGCGGTGGCCAGATCCCCGACCGGTTCGTCGAGTTGCTGCACCGGCCGCCGTTGGTGTTCTGGGCCGTGCGCACGGGGAAGGATTGGCAGTGGCCGCCGGTCTCGCACTTCGGACCGAAGGTGATGCTGATCAACGGCTGGAGCGGCTCGGGCGGTGACGCGTTCCCGTACTACTTCCGTGAGTACGAGGTGGGCCCACTCATCGGGATGCGCACCTGGGGCGGCCTCATCGGAGTCAGCGGCGCACCGCCTCTGATCGACGGCGGCGGTGTAACGGTGCCGACCTTCCGGATGTACAGCACCGACAGTGTCTGGTTCGCGGAGGGCCACGGCGTCGAGCCCGACATCGAGGTGCCGGAGGACCCGACACAGCTGGCGCGAGGCATCGACCCGCAGCTGGAGCGGGCGATCCAGGAGACGCTCCGCTTGCTGGAGGAGAGTCCACCGGTCCGAGCGCAGCGGCCGCCGTACGAGGACCGGACTGCCGGGCAGCGCTAGGGCCACGGCGCTAGCCGATCACCGGGGCGTGCTTCGTGGTAGGCGCGCCCCGGTGTATTTTGCACCACATGATGGAACCGGGAGCGAGCGGTTTCGCGATTACGATGGGGATGGCGATGGGGATGGCGATGGGGATTACGATGGGGATGGCGATGGCGATGGCGACGGGGATGGCGATGGCGAGGAGATGGAATGGTTGACGTTAAGGAAGAGTACAAGCACACGAACCGGTTGATCGACGAGACCAGTCCTTATCTTCTGCAGCACGCGCATAACCCGGTGGACTGGTACCCGTGGTGCGATGAGGCGCTGCAGCGGGCGCGTGCCGAGGACAAGCTCATCCTGCTGTCCATCGGCTACTCGGCCTGTCACTGGTGCCACGTCATGGAGCGGGAGTCGTTCGAGGACGAGGCGATTGCCGCCCTGATGAACGACAACTTCGTGAACGTGAAGGTCGACCGCGAGGAGCGGCCCGACCTCGACGAGATCTACATGGCCGCGACGGTGACGATGAACCGCGGCCAGGGTGGCTGGCCGATGACGGTCTTCCTGACGCCGGAGCTGGAGCCGGTCTTCGCCGGAACCTACTTCCCACCCGACGACGTGCGTGGGCGGCCCGGCTTCTCGACCGTGCTTACGCAGGTGTCGCGCGCCTGGCGTGAAGACCGCGAGCGCCTGCGCCAGCGTGCCGGCGAGTTCATCGAGATGTTACGCCAGCATCAGAAGCTGGGGCCACCGCTGTCGGTTGGTGAAGCGGAACTGCAGCAGGCGTTGGGACAGTACAGTCAGGAGTTCGACACCGAGTACGGCGGCTTCGGTACGGCCCCCAAGTTCCCGCCGGCGATGGGGATATCGCTGCTGCTACGACTCCACCGCCGGTTCGGCGACCCGCACGCGCTGGCGATGGCTCGGGGTACACTGGAGGCGATGGCGCGGGGCGGCATGTACGACCAGGTGGGTGGTGGCTTCGCGCGCTATTCCACCGATCGCCGCTGGCTGGTCCCCCACTTCGAGAAGATGCTGTACGACAACGCGCTATTGGCGAAGGCGTACCTCGAGGGCTACCAGGTTACCGGCGATGACTTCTTTCGCCGTATCGCGACGGAAACCCTAGAGTACATCCTGCGCGAGATGGTCGGCCCGGAGGGCGGGTTCTTCTCGGCCACCGACGCCGACTCCGAAGGCGAGGAGGGGAAGTTCTTCGTCTGGACACCGGAGCAGATTGCCGACGTGCTGAACGAAGAGGAGGCCCGCCGGTTCAACGCCTACTACGACATATCGCCACAAGGCAACTGGGAGGGCGTGAGCATCCCCAACGCGCCGCGCTCGCTCGAGACGGTGGCGGACGAGCTGGACGTCGCTCCCCAAGAGCTCGAACGTTCGCTGGAGACGGCGCGGCAGAAGGTCTACGCGGCGCGGCAGCAGCGTGTGAAGCCGGGCCTCGACGACAAGGTGATCACGGCCTGGAACGGCCTGGCGATCGGTGCGCTGGCCGAGGGACATCGGGTACTCGGCAAGCCTCGCTACCTGGAGGCGGCGGAGCGGGCCGCCGGCTTCATATGTGAGAAGCTGTCACGCGCGGACGGGGGACTTTACCGCACCTACCGCGAGGGCAGGGCTCACCTTGACGGCGTGCTGGAGGACTACGCGTACCTGAGCGAGGCGCTCATCGATCTGTACGAAGCGGGCGGCTCGCTCGACTGGCTGCGCGAGGTCGAGCGACTTCTGGAGCGGACGCTGGCCGATTTCCTCGATGTTGAAACCGGCTCTTTCTTCAACACGGCAAGCGAGCACGATGACCTGATCATGCGCTACCGGGACGGCGCCGATGGAGCGACACCGTCGGCCAACGCCGTCGCCGCTCACGCGTTGGCACGTCTGTCATACCATCTCGACCGAGTCGAGCTCCGGCATGCGGCCGTCGCTGCGATCAAGGCGTTCGGCCCGCTGATCTCGCGCTTCCCCCGCGCGTTCGCTACGACGCTCTGCGCGGTCGACTTTCTGCTGGAGGGGCCGGTGGAGATCGCCTTCGTCGGAAAGAAGCGAGCCGCCGACCGAGCAGCGTTGCAGCGCGCCGTCGCGGAGCACTACCTGCCCAACCGGGTCGTCTCCGCCCACGACCCCGAAATCGATGACGGCTCGGCCGAGCTGCCCCTGCTGCGCGGCAAGGGACTGGTCGAGGGCAGGGCCGCGCTCTACGTCTGCCGCGAATTCGCCTGCCTGGCGCCGATCACCGACCCGGCGGCCGTCGCCGCCGCACTCGAAGCACCACCCGGCGCCGAGCCAGCGGCGACGACGATCGCCATTCATCTCCCCGGTCGGGCGACCCCTGAGGGGACCGCCCGCTATGCGCTCCGCTTCGCCGAGAGCGGTTTCACCGAGCTCGGGTCGACAGGCCTGAGAGCCAGTCGCCTGGGCTTCGGCGGCTATCGCATCCACGACCGCTCGCCCGAGCAGCGCGAGGCGCTCAAGCGAGCCTTGCGCTCCGGCGTCAACCTAATCGACACGGCGACGAACTACATCGACGGCGCGAGCGAACGGCTGGTGGGCAGCACGTTGCGCGAGTTGATCGGGGGCGGCGAGCTGGGACGCGAAGAGGTCATCGTCATCTCGAAGATCGGCCCCGTGCAAGGCTCCGCCTACAAGCAGGCGCTGGACCGCGAGGAGCGGGGAGCTGCGTTCCCCGAGATGGTGAAGTACGAGGACGGGCTCTGGCACTGCATGCATCCTGAGTTCCTCGAGGATCAGCTGCGGCGCTCGCTCGACCGACTCGAGCTCGATACCCTCGACTTCTGCCTGCTCCACAACCCCGAGTACTTTCTGGCCGACGCCGCGGAGCGGGGCGAACCGCTGGAGAAGTCGCGCGACGAGCTATACCGTCGCCTGACGCAGGCTTTCGCCTACCTCGAGGGCCAGGTCGCCGCCGGGCGCCTGATGGGCTACGGCGTCTCGACCAACACTGCGGTCGTGTCAACAGACGAGGACGACGCCACGTCCCTCAGCCGCATGCTCGCCGCCGCGCGCCAGGCGGCCGGCCAGCAACATCACTTCCGCGTGCTGCAGATTCCCCTAAATCTGCTCGAGAGCGGCGCGCTTTTCGAGCCGCGCGAGGGGGAGGGCTCAGACCGTACTGTCCTCGAGACCGCGCAGGCGGCGGGGATCGCCGTGCTCATCAACCGTCCGCTCAACGCTTTTGTCGCCGGGGCACTCATCCGCCTCGCCGACGTTGATGTCGAAGAGACCGAGATCGACTTCGATGATCAGCTGGCCCGGGTCGCCGATCTCGAAGCCGCGTTCCGCGCCGAGATCGCGCCCCACCTCGAGCCCACCCCCGACTCCCTCGATCCCGGCGAGTACTTCCGCATGGCCGAACGACTGGCACAGATCCAACGTGCGCCCGTCGGGTTCGCCCACTGGTCGGAGTTAGAGAGTCAGATCCTATACGCGGCGACCGTGGTCACGACCGCCATCGACCGGGGGCTCACCGGCGAGGTCGCCGCCCGCTGGTCAGACTGGCGCGACGCCTATCTACCCGAGCTCGATGAGTTGATCCGGGCACTGCGTCGCGAAGCGGCCGAGCGGTCGAAGGTCGACAACGCCGCATTGAGCGCCGTCATCGATCCGCTGCTCCCGGAAGAGAAGAGAACTGAGGGGCTGTCGCGGAAAGCGTTGTGGACGGTGATGAGCACACCGGGCGTCACGGCCGTATTGAACGGGATGCGCAGCGTCGATTACGTGGACGACTCGCTCGGCGTGCTCGGCTGGCCAGCCCTCGAGTCCGCCGCAGCGGTTTACGAAGCCGCACGCGGCGCGGCGCTGTAGGATCTCTAGGTGCCGGGAGGCGGGACGCCGACCTGCCCGGCCAGCGATACCATCCGGTCGACCGACTCCTTCATCTCGACCCTGAGATTCTCGACCTTCTCGGTCTCCTCCGCCAACGCGTGCGAGTTCAGCCGCCGCACGAGCCTGATGAAGTACTCGACCTCTGAACGGAGCCCGACGTAGATGCGGCGGTTGGGCAGCAGGCGCGTGCCCAGCCGCCAAGCGCCGGCCCCGATCATCAGGGTGCCGACTATTACTATGAAGAGCGGCGTCCACGACTCGGTCAGCAGGGTCACCGTGACCACTATGATGACGACACCGAGAATCGTCAGAGTCTGATCGATCGCTGAGCGAACCGATATTCCCGTCTCCACCTTGCTCGACTGTGTCATGCGGCAGCCACTCCGTTTCGCGATTTCTCCGACACGCAGTTACGCCTCGCCTGTAAGATACGCGCCAGCCGCCATCTCAGCACGTCGTGTGAAAGAGCCCACCCACCCGCTCTCTCCCGGCTAACTCGTTATAAAGCTCGACTGCTCGCTCGGTTTGCAGCACGTGTGCCGTGATCCCGCGGTCGGCCAACAGCTCGAGTGTCTCTCGCGCTACGCTGAGCCGCCCGTGCATCCCGCTCGATAGTACGACGACAGAGGTGCCGTGCTCGAGCAACTCCTCCAGATCGGCGGGTTGAATCCCAGGCGAGTGCTCCGTCCCCGTCTCAGTCCAATCCCATTCGCGCGAGCCACCTGGGAAGAGCTTCGCATCCTTGTAGGGGGCAGCGCCGCCCTCCACCTCGATGCGACCCCACGACAGGTGCGTGACTCGGGGTGAGCGATTTTCACCCTCCATATAACCCCAGCGACTGTTTCAGGCGACGCGTGCGTCGCGCGGCAGAGCGCTCCCGATCGAGCCGTCGCTTGCCGCGGCCAGCTCGGCTACTGGCGATTCGCGTTCGCCGTGTTGTCCATCGGAAGGTCAGGATACGCCGTCCACTCGACCATAGAGCCGTCGTATAATCTCGCTTCCTTGTTGCCCAGCAGCTCGTAGGCGGCGAACCAGGCGAGCGAGCCCGCATGACCGATGTTGCAGAAGGCGATCTGCTCACCCTCGGTGGGCAATCCGGCAGCGGCCCAGACTGCACGCAGCGTCGCCGGGTCAGCGAACATCCCGCCACCACCTGCGGTCAACATCGTGTACGGGATGTTCTTCGCACCGGCGATCGTGCCAAAGCGAGCCGCCGCATCGAACTTCCCCTCGCCCCGGTAGTGACGCTCGGGTCGTGCGTCGATCAGCGGCGCGCCACTCTCCAAAGCAGCCACGACGTCCTGCATGCTGGCTACGAGTTGCGGTTGATAGTTCGCCGTGTAGGTCGTAGCTGCCAGCTGATTGCGACCTGCCTCGGTCGGGTAGCCGGCGTTCGCCCAAGCCCTGAAACCGCCGTTCAGGATCGAGACCCGCTCGTGCCCCAACATCTTGAACGCCCAGTAAACCCGGGTGGACGCTCCGAGATCGCCCGCCGACTGGCCCGCCGCCACGATCACCACGTGATCGTCGTTCGAGATGCCCAGCCACCCGACCAGGGCCGTCAGGTCGTCGACGGCTGGTAGCATACCCGGCACCCCGTCGCGAGTTACGCGCCACGGATGTGCACCGTAGGGCGAATGGATGGCGCCTGGGATGTGCCTCAACGCATACATCCCGATACTTCCGGCGCTCGGGTCATCGCTGCGGATATCGAGCACCAAGACCTCTTCGAGGTTCCCCTCCAGCCAGGCCACATCGACCAGCGGCCGCACGCCTTCCCTGACCTCAGGGCCGGCGCAGGCAACCATCAGCATTACGACGAGTCCGGCGAATATCCTTTTCATGAGCTACTCCTGTGCACGCACAGCGGGTTCGCGTCTGGGAAGCAGGTGGTTGAGCATCGACATTCCGACGACGGCGGTCACCGCCGAGGCGCCGAGCACACCGACCTTCGCTCCATTCAGTATCTCACCCTCCAGTGCAAGCCCCGCGATGAACAGCGCCATCGTGAAGCCGATACCGGCCAGAAAGCCGGCGCCGCCGAGCACGGCCCAACCGACCCCCTCCGGGAGCCGCGCCAGTCCAGCACGTACGGCGATGAAGCTGAACACGACGATCCCCAGAGGCTTCCCGATGACCAGACCTGCCGCCACCGCATGCGCTACCGGATCCGCGAGGTCTGAGAGCTGGAACGGCACACCGGCGTTGGCCAGCGCGAAGACCGGGATGACGAGAAAGCCGACCCAGGGATGGAGCACTGTCTCCAGGTACTCTACCGGTGGCACCATCTCGCGCGCCACCTGTCGGAAGCGCAGCACCTTCGCGCCGCGGTCCTTCTCCGAGGCCCAATCACCGCCGTGGAAGATCTCGCTCACCCGATTGAGTACCTCGGCGAACAGCCCCTCGCTGATGTACGCGCTCGTCGGTGTGAGAAGGCCGAGCGCCACGCCGGCGATCGTGGCATGGACACCCGACTCGTGGAACGCGAACCAGACGAAAGCACCGGCTACGATGTAGGCGAGCAGGCTGCGGACGCCGACATGCGACAGCAGAAGGACGGCGACGAGTCCCAGGAGCCCGAGGACTAGGGCCGTGAGGTTGAGTGACTCGGTATAGCCGATCGCGATCACCAGGATCGCGCCGATGTCATCGGCGATCGCCAGCGAGAGCAGCGTCACCCGCAGTCCATGGGGGACGCGCGAGCCCAACACCGCCATACAGCCGACGACGAACGCGATGTCGGTCGCCATCGGGATCCCCCAGCCCCGCGCCGCTGGTTCCCCCGCCTGCAGTGCCAGGTAGATGCCCGCCGGCACGACCATCCCACCGATCGCGCCGAATATCGGCAGCGCCGCGCGCCGTGGCTCGCGCAGCTCGCCGATCACCAATTCGCGCTTCACCTCCAGCCCGATGACGAAAAAAAAGACCCCCATCAGGCCGTCGTTGATCCAGTGCTTCAGCGAGTGGACCATCTGGAACGATCCGACCCGGAAACCGACCTCGGTCTCCCAGATGCCGAGGTACCAGTCCGAAAGCGGCGAGTTGGCGAATGCCAGCGCCACTATCGTCGCCGCCAGCAACACGATCCCGCTGGCCGCCTCCACGTGCATGAAGCGCTCGAGCGGAGCGGTTATTCGGTGGATCGGCGCTTCGGGCAGGCGCATTTGACCCGCGCTTCGGTCCAGCATCTCTCGTTCCGTGCTCTGCTAATTGGTAGTCAGTGATCGGTGACTAGTGGAACGTAACTCATGTTGCGTTTACACGGATGCGGTGCTTCACGTTGCGATAAGTCCAGAGGAAAGGCCGGCACGTTTTGTTGTGGGCGCGGATGTATTGGAGCAACTTGCGCCGCA
>Ga0180438_10006236_pt1 | contig 16189 bp, 10 predicted proteins | sample SS_ome_12_FD_132455 | JGI IMG/M metagenome (GOLD analysis project Ga0180438, IMG submission 132455) | Hypersaline lake sediment archaeal communities from the Salton Sea, California, USA - SS_3_D_2 metaG | ecosystem: Environmental > Aquatic > Non-marine Saline and Alkaline > Hypersaline >...
CCATCCCGCTTTTTTAGATATACCCCGGCGCCACCGAGAAACCACTCGCGGCGCTGATATCGCGGATACGAGGAGAGCGAGGTTACGGCACTGAAATGGATGTGTGAATTAAGGGGAGGATCCTCCGCTATCCCCGTCACCGTGAAGGGGACCTCATTGATGAGAAGGATTTCGCCCATGGGATCGCTGGCCCCGAAATAACGATCGGCCGTGGATCGGGTCAGCACCACCCGGTTGGCCTCTGCCAGGGCGGTCTTTTTATCTCCGGCAAGAAGTCCAAAGGAAAAGACATCGAAAAAGGCCTTATCCGCCGAATAATAGGACTTTTCCTCATACACACGGTCATCGGTCTTGACCAATGAGTCAGAAAGATCGATCACCATGGAGACAGCTTCGACCTCCGGGAAGTCACTGAGCAGGGTTTCCGCCAGAATGGGAGCGGCGGGCAGGGCATGGTCCTGACGGTCATCTATGTGGATGACCTGGGCGACACGATAGATTCTGTCGGCCTTCTCGTGAAATCGGTCGTAGCTCAGCTCGTATGTCACATAGAGTCCCACCAGGATGCTGCAGGCCATTCCCACCGCCAGTCCGAATATGTTGACGAAGGAGTGAAGCTTGTGGCGCCGGATGCTCCGAAGGGTGATGATGAAGTAATTCCGGATCATGTCTCCTCGCATCTCCTCGCAGGCGCTTTTACGAAAGCTTTCACTTCTAATGGAATAGACTTAAAGGTGTGGGAAAAGGTTGAGTCGGATGAGATTCTGTTTTTTCTCTCCTGGTAATTGAATTCCCTAATAAATATGATTCCGACAAGTGGACAGATCCCTACCATTTGGATTATCTTTTAGTCGACATGAACAAAAAAATCGGACGTAACGCCCCCTGTCCCTGTGGAAGCGGGAAGAAGTACAAGAAGTGCTGCGGTCTAAACGTCGCTCAGGGCGGTTTTAAACCGGCACCAGAACCTTTGTTACCTCCATCCGACCGAACCGGCACTCTCTGGGATGATTATATGGAACTCATCCCGATAATCGCTTTATACGGCAAGAAGATCATGGATTTTGATAAAGACGGCCGTGAATTCAAAAAAGCGACCTCGAACTTCGAGAAGCGCTTCCGGCCGGGAGAAGAGGACGGAATAAGTGACAGTTGTTTCCTCAGTTGGATGTACTTCGACCTCCGCTTCGGGGAAAGCCGCGAAACCCTCGTCGAGCGATTCCTTTCCGATCCTATGATCAAAAACCTCCACGAACCCGGACCCGCCCACATCAGGAAGCTCAGCGAAAGCTATCTCACATTCTTCGAGATCGTAGCGTCTACGGCCATACCCGATGCCGTTACCGTCGAGGAGCTGGGGACAGGAAAGCGCTATACGGTTCTCCATGTGCGGGAATTATTCGAAATCGATCCGAAACCCGGAGAGATCTGGTTCGCGAGGAGAGTCGGCACTACCGATAGATCCATTTTCTACACAACGCCATATATTTATGGCCCGGAAACACGCACGCAGTTTAAAAAGGTCGTCAAGGCCATGGAGAAGGATTTCAAAAAAATCCCTTGGGCCTCAATGATCCCGGCGGAACGCCACCTCGCAGAGTCACAGAAAGAGGCTGTCGAATTGTGGGCTGAATTTATCATCCGGTCAATGACGGCGGACGACCTGTCAAGATTGCCAGATGAGCCCACATTTGATGACATCGACGATGGGCAAGGACATCTTCCCACGCTGGTCACAACCGACGGAGAGGAGTTTGTTTTAGTGGAAGTGCATTTCCAGATCAAGAACGAAACCGCACTGCGCAAACGGCTCTCCACGCTGCGAAGCTTCGAGTTCAACGCGCAGGATGACTCATGGAGCTGGCTTAAGGCCAAGAGCCGGAAATATCCCGATGCCCCAAGGACAGTCCTGGGATACTTCCGCATCCAGAGAGATCGCCTTGTTGCCGAGACGAATTCTCAGGAAAGGGCCGGAAAACTACGTGCTAAACTCAAAGGACATCTTCGCGATCTCATCGCTTACGAAAAAACTCTCTATCGAGATCCATATGATTTCCCGGAGAGGACTCCGGAAGAAATCGAAGCCCGAGAAAAAAAATCTGAAGACCTACATTCCAGGCCCGAAGTCCAGGAAGCATTGAAAAAACAATTGGAACATCATTACTTCAATGTATGACCCACAACAAAGATCCCTGCCCTGGGAGGCCTTTCGCCCCGGCAGGCGGCACGGAGCAAGAAGGGGAGGGCGAAGCTTGAGGCGCTTATAGACGATATAGAGCGGAGCCAGATTAGTCCGACCTCAGAAATGCCGAGTATCGACATCGAAAAACTTCGTAAACTGTGCGGACTCCCTCCCAAAGAAGAAGAGCACGATTGAATAGAACGACCAGAACAAAGACTATTATATTTCATATCGTGTTACCTGACTCATACTTCAAAATCGCCTTGGATTGTGAGATTACATAGTCTGACCAAAGAAATCGAGAGGAGTATTATATTTCCGCCACCTTACATTCGGTTCATATGGCTTTTCCCAAGGGGAAACATCCATTAAAAATATCTATCCGAACAAAAGGATAATCTAGCCAAGTTCTGTGAAAAACATCATGTCCGACGATTGGCTGTATTTGGGTCAATCCTTCGGGATGACTTTGGACCTGATAGCGATATCGATGTTTTGGTTGATTTTGAGCCCGGCCGAACTCCAGGTTTTTCAAGTTGTTTGACATGGAAGAAGAGCTCTCAAAAATATTTGGCGGCAGAAAAGTAGATCTGCGGACTCTACAGGATTTAAGCCCCTATTTCCGCGACAAAGTGGTCAAAAATGCTGAGGTACAATATGTTCGGGGATGATGAGATTCGCCTTCAATCAACATCCAGAATTGCCATAGAAAAGAATGATTGGAATGAGAGACCGGCTTATCCATGGCTATTTTAGGTCAATCTTGACGTCGTATGAGAAACAGTATCTAACGACTTACCCTTTCTGATAGAGAAGCTAAAAAAGATTTTAGCTTCTTCGTGATAGTCAAGCAATTTTTTTGTCTTCGAACATCCTAAGATAGGATTTGAGCCTGTTATTGCCCCGTGCCATGGCCTGGAAGCGCTCCTCGAAGTCCTCAGAGGCCGCCTGCCGGACGTTTGGGTGCACAAGCAAGGGCGATATGATGCGTTTCCTCATCATTTGAGGTCCTCCATGAACGGAGGGACGTCATCCCAGATCGAGGCAGACAGCTCCCGCACCTGCTGGAGCGCCTTTTTGCCCTGGGGCGTCAGGTGGAACAGCGTGCGGCTGCGGCCGCCTCTGTCCGGCTGGGGAGCGCATTCCATGGATTCCACCAGCCCACGCTTGACCAGCCGGCTTAGGGGGCTGTAAATAGCCCCGAACACCCACTTGAGGCCCGTCATCTTCTCGATGTACTCCCGGATCGTCACTCCATAGGCATTACCCTGGAGCTTCCAGACCGCCAGCAGGATCAACTCTTCTTTTCTGGTTAGTACTTTCATGATTTTGTACTTTCGGCTCATAACTTATGTGTTCATCACATTTAAATACGCATAGTACATAGAAAAAATTCACTAAAAGTGAATAATTGATTTAATTAATGTAGGCAATCGGACAGTGAGGCTATTACGTTAAATCTTTTGAAGCTGAACGGGTGAGTTGGATATCCAATTTATCCAATTTTATTCTTCAGTACGAGACAAATTTCCATCTAAAAATAAAACTCTTTCTTTTTTATGTCATCCGTGGATATTATATTAGCCTTTCCACAGCTGCACAAAATCCGAGCGCTCACGATATCCACAGGGCGTGGAAATTCGCAACTCATATCATATCAATAACTTATATTTAATGCTGACATTGTGTCGCATAAGGTATATTATGTAAACTAATAAATGAAAAAAATATTTTCAGCTGTTTTTCATATTGTTCATATTTCTCTTCAATCTTTCAATCGCTTCCTCTAATATTTTTATGATTTCACTTTTGTTAACCATCTGCTTGCGAAATTCGATCCGCAATCGACAGTATTCTTGTCCTTCCGGCTGATAATTGTAGACATAGCGCTTGAACTTATCATCGCTTTTGCCTTTAATTTTTTTGGATAAATAGCGTGTGTCTTCACGCTTCAAATCTCTCTCGGCTATAGCCTTAACCAGGTTCATCATATCTTGTTTGCTTTTAAGTTTTGATATTTCCAAGAGAGTCGTTCGGCTTTCAATATGAAATCGATGGCATAGATCTCTCACATCATAAGGAATTTTACTTATGCTTATTATTTCCGTCACAGTAGACCGCGCTTTTCCTAGCTTTTCGGCTATTTCTGCGTGGTTGTAGCCATATATTTCGGCCAGCGTTTTTAGACCGTCCGCTTCTTCGAACACATCTAGATCTTTTCGCTGGAGATTCTCTATAAGCGAGATTTCCATGGCCTCGTTGTCTTCGACATTCATCTCAATACAAGGCAATTCTTTAAGTCCGACGCCTTTGGAAGCCCTAAAACGTCGCTCCCCGGCAATAATCTCGTATCGGCCGCCCTTCGGCCGCACCAATATCGGCTCCAGCAATCCTTTTGATCTGATTGACGACTTGAGATCCTCGATATTGCCCAGCTCACTACGTGCCTGTAATGGATTAGGATCGATACGATCGACCGAAATCATGCGGATCCGGGGCCCAGCCGTCCTCGAGTCTATCAGGTCTACAAAATGCCCGTCGTGCCGCATCCCTATGGTTCCAGGCAATCCGCTCTTTTTAGCTTTTTGCACGTCTCAAAATCTCCTGTACGACCTTGCGGTACTGCTCTGCCCCTACTGAGCTGGGCGCAAAGGTGAAAATCGATTCTCGGTAGGCCGGGCTTTCCTCCAGCTTGACGCTCTTAGAGATGATTGTCCGGAATACTTTCGGCCCAAATACGGCTCTTATGCGCTTTACCACATCTTTGGCGATATTGGTGCGTTTGTCATGCAGCGTAACCAGCACGCCGATAATCTGCAGTTCCGGATTGGCCACTCGTTTCACCCGCTCTATGGTCTCGAGCAAATCATCCGTTCCTTCCAGGCATAAATATGACGACTGAATCGGGATCAGCACCATGTCTGCGGCCACCAAGGCGTTCAGGGTGATAATGCCGAGAGTGGGCGCAGTGTCTATGATAATGAAGTCATATTTCTTCCTGATCGGCTCCAACACGTCTTTAAGTCGATAATGTCCGTCAATTTCTCCCAGCAGCGAAGGCTCGAGCTTGGCCATCGCGATCTTCGAAATGGCAACATCCAGCCCCGGGACGGTCGATTTCACCACGATGTCGCCGATGCTGTGATTATTGTCAACCATAACGTTGTAGAGAGACTTCTCGTACTTCTGCGGCTTTTCAACAAATGCCAGTGTGCTGTTCGCTTGAGGATCGGTATCAACCAGGAGGGTGTTTTTGCCCATCAATGCCATGGCGGCCGAGACATTGAGCGCCGTGGTGGTCTTGCCGACGCCTCCCTTCTGATTCGCGATGGCGATGATCAAAAAATATTACTCCAAGGCCAAAATCGTTTATAGATGGATACATTATACAAATCCCCCGGAAATGGCAAGATAATTTTTAGAGACGCGCCACTCCCCTATCACGGTTCTTTTTTCGTCCGATTTCCCATCAATTAAGCCGGCTCATTTTCAGCATCGAAATGTCGGCATGCCGACATCAGCCGTCATATTTATGGACTTCATTTAGAAATGTCGGCATGCCGACATTTTAAGCTATTTCCGATAGTCTCGCTTTGTCAGCGGATCCAAATTCGCTTCCTTGCCGGATATCGGAGTCAGTCGGAAGCTATATTCGCAGGATCCCGCCGGTAAAGTGTATTTTGCATGTGGGAGGGCTCCCCAACTGTTATCACCGCCGACTCCCATCTGCTTGAAATCGAGATTGAGCGTGTTCCTTTCACGCCGCGCAAGCTCGAATGTGTGCTCGGCAAGCTCCAGGTCCTCTTGCGTAAAGGGCCAAACGCTTATGCTTAGAAGTGGATGTCCCACAACCAGCCAACCGCACCCGTTCGAATCCGTGAGCGTCAGCCAGCGGACATCCGTTTTGTTGCCGCACTCCTGAGGCCTGATGTAGGGATGGATCTGCTCTTCTACAGTGCCGCTGTAGAGTCCTATGGCCGCGCCGGTTTTACGGTCCCAATAGGATTCGTGGGGGCCTCTACCGTACCAGGTCAGGTGATTCAATGTTCCAGGAACCGATACCTGCATGCCGAATCGAGGAAGGTCCGGGAGTTCCATGCCGCCTTGAAAACGATTGCTGAGTACCAAGTCCCCGTTTCCGTAAAAGGCATATTCGATGTGCTGTTTTGATCCCCCTGCCGGCAGGATGAACGACGCGGCAATGGCGATCTTATGCCTTATCTCCCTGGTAATTTTTATGCTTTCGACATGTCTGTGGCGCCCGGCCATCCGCCATATCGATTGACGCCAAGGCATACGGTTTCCTTGATCATTGTCTGTCGGTGCACGCCAGAAATTGGGTATCAAGGGTGCGCGAATTAGATCCTTACCGAACGCCCGATACGATTCCAACGCCCCACTCTCCTTCCCTACTCTCGCCTCGAAGCCCTCTCCTTCGACAATGAAATATTGGCCGGTTTCTTTCAGGCGCAATGATGGCAATGATTCGAGATTAGCCCCTGCCGCTGGGGGGCTCTCAAGCGGCAGGGGGAATTGATCCCATGCCACGACATGCCCCTTGTCGGCCCATATCTCATCCGCTTGGAGCGCAAATTCGAGAGTGATGTGGTATTCGGTCCCCGGTTCGATTTTGGGCGGCAAAAATGGAAGCGTGACCTCGGTGGATTTTCCAGGAGCTAGATCCGGGGAGCTCAACATCCCCTTCTGAAGCACGTGCCCATCGCCATCGAGCCTCCATAAGATATTGAAATGATTAAGGTTAGTAAAAAAATAATTGTTTTCCAGCCGGAACCTTCCCCGTTTTGGCTCCGAGGCCTGCACCTTGATGCTTTGATAGACTTTTTTCACTTCATGGAGATGTGGATTGGGCCTGCGGTCGGGTTGAACCAATCCGTTGCACAGGAAATTTCCATCGTTGAACACATCACCGAAATCTCCCCCGTAGGCGAAGAACGGCCGACCATCGGTGGTTTTTTTGAACAGGGCTTGATCCACCCAATCCCAGATGAACCCTCCCTGCAGTTGAGGCTCCGCCTCGATCACATCCCAGTAGTCCTGCAGGTTGCCCACACTGTTTCCCATGGCATGCGCATATTCACACAGGATGAGCGGCCTCTTTTGGGATCGGGACGCATAACGCCTCAAGCCTTCGATAGGCATGTACATGGGGCTGAAAATATCCACGTGATCTCTCAGCTCCGCACGCTCGTAGTGCACCGGACGCGAGGGATCCCGGCGGTGGATCCATTCCGAGGCTGCCACGAAGTTTACTCCGTCCCCGGCCTCGTTTCCCATGGACCAGATCACCACCGACGGATGATTTTTGTCCCGCTCGACCATGCGCTGGATGCGATCCAGATGGGCTTTTTGCCACTCGGGATTGTTCCCGAGCGTCGTATCGGGACGATAACCCATTCCGTGCGATTCGATGTTGGCCTCATCGATGAGATAGATGCCGTATCGGTCGCACAGCTCATACCATTCCGGGTCATCCGGATAGTGGCAGGTCCGCACGGCATTGATATTGAAACGTTTCATGATCTCGAGATCCCGGATCATGGATGCCCGGGTCACATAATGGCCGGTCACGGAGTCGTGTTCATGGCGGTTAACTCCTTTAAATAGAATAGGTTGGCCGTTTATGCAAAGCTGTCCGCCTTTCATTTCCACTTCCCGAAATCCCACTTTGCATCCCGTAAACTCGAGATTATCTCCCCTTTCGTCCATTAGATGAAGCACGAGCGGATAGAGATGAGGGGTTTCCGCCGTCCACTTTTTAGGATTTTTGATGCGCGTTTTTAGGGTCAAGCTATGTTCCCTTGTGATAGTAAAAATAGAGGCTTCGGCGATCGGGTATTCTCGGTCTGAAAAAGGATCGATCATGACAGCCTCGAACCGGACATTTTTTTCAGGTTGGGACCGATAGTTGATCATTTCGACTTCCAGAACCAGTTCCGCATCCTGATACTGTTCATCCAATTCGGTCTTGACCTCAAAATCACGGATATGCACCTTGGGAGTTGAAAAGAGGTAGGCGTTGCGGAAGATTCCGCTCAATCGCCAAAAATCTTGACACTCCAGATAGGATCCATCCGACCAGCGATAAACCTCACAGGCCAAGAGATTCTCACCCGGTTGGAGAAAAGATGTGATATCGAACTCAGCCGGTGTACGGCTTCCTTGGCTGTACCCCACCTTTTCGCCGTTTATCCAGAGGTAAAAGGCCGATTCAACTCCGTCAAAATGAAGAAAGACCTCTCGTTCGCCCCATTTTTTCGGAACCAGAAATGTCGTGCGGTAGCATCCCACCGGATTGTAATGGTTATGGATGAAGGGAGGGTTCTTTTTGAAGGGATAAGGGATGTTCAGATAGATAGGGATGCCGTAACCCTGGAGTTGCCAATTGGAGGGCACATCGATCAAGGCCCAATGCGAGTCGTCGAAATCGTCGCGATAAAAATCAGCCGGACGTTCCACCGGCTTATCCACCCAAAAGAATCGCCATCGGCCGTTTAAGCTGTGATGGAACGGGGATCGATGTCTCTCCCCCCGTATCGCTTCGGCTTTATCCGGGAAAACCATCATGGTGCAGTGAGGAGGCTCCTTGTTGATGCCGATGACCTGAGGATTCTCCCAGTCGTGCTGTTGTCCGGCAATGACCACCCCCCCTGCGACGAACCAGACGGTCATTATGAGAATCGATGTTACCCAGGATGATAACGATGACTCGGTCATGCGCATTTTAACTCTCCCCTTTCACTGTGGCGCCTGTCGTTCTCATCCATTTTTCCCTCCAGATATGTGCCTGGAAAATCGCTTGACGATGGTGGAATATGATTTTTAAAGCGCCTAGGTTGCGGTAGCGAATCGATCCTGACTTTCTCCCTTTATCCACAGACAAACGGCTCTCTACGGCCGTCTCATCGCTTTTTTCGAGCATTTTATTCCACTCATCCGCCGCTTGCTGGTCACCGTTATTGGATGGCTTTTCGGCTTTCACTTTAAAACCGGTTGGATTTTTCCGTATAAAGCAATATCTGTCAATCCTCCCAAGTCGGCGATCACCTTTTTGTTCACCTTCGATCAGCCGGATCCTTTCGGACATTTTCCGCGGAGGATTATCGGGCATGGTATGGCATGGATGCCGGCACGGTCATGATCGAGTGGAACGTCCGCCCGATTTGTGGGCATGAGCCTGCTCCCCGTACATCTCGATGGTCGCAACCAGTTCCGTCAGCTTGATAGGCCGGGACATAAAACCGTCCATGCCGACCCCAAGGCATTTCTCCTCGATCTCTTTGAGCGCATGAGCGCTCAGGGCGATGATGGGAGTGTGCTCGCCGGTCTTTTTCTCCATTTCACGAATACGGGCCGTCGCCTCGAATCCGTTCATCTCCGGCATCTGGACATCCATCAGGATGAGGTCGAAGGTCTCCTTTTCATAGGCTTCCAAGGCGGCCTTTCCATCGGAAACCAGCAGCGCCGAGTGTCCCATTTTTTCCAGCATGCGCTTAACCAGCCGTTGGTTGATCACATTGTCCTCGGCCACCAGGATCCGAATGGGGCGCTGGCTTTCTTGGATGCTGTGATGAGTCAAGAGCCTTCCCGTTTTGATTTCCTCTGGAAGTGCGGTCCCCATGATGGTCAGGATGGCCCGGAACAGATCCCAGGGATTGATGGGTTTGGTGAGATAGCCGTCTACACCCAACTCCCGGCAGCGCGTCGCGTCCCCCCTCTGTCCGGCCGAGGTCAGCATGATCGTTTTAATCCGGGCGAATTCGGGCGTGGATTTGATGCGCCTGACCAGCGAGTAGCCGTCTTCCCCCGGCATTTGGGCATCCAACAGAATGAGAGTAAAGGGCGCATCCGCGCCGCGGGCGCGGATCAGTTGCGACATGGCTTCTTCTGCTCCCTCAGCCAGCTCCAGTTCCAGCCCCCAATTATGCAGCAGATCCTGCAGCAATCGGCGATTGGTGGCATTGTCGTCCACCGCCAACACGCGGAGGCCGCGCAGGCGTGCGGGGTCCATCCGTGGCCCGGCTTCATCCGCGGGGCGACGTCTAAAACGGGCCGTAAAATAGAACGCACTCCCCGGCCCGCCGATTTTTTTTTCATGGCCGGGCGCAGGGCTTTCCATCCAGATCCGACCGCCCAGCATCTGGACCAAACGCGCGGAGATGGAGAGTCCCAGGCCGGTGCCGCCGTATCGACGAGTGGTGGAGCCGTCGGCCTGAGAAAAGGCTTCAAAGATCAGATGCTGCTTGTCTCTTGGGATACCGATTCCCGAATCACTGACCATGAAACGGAGCACGATGTCATTTTGCGTTTCCTCTTCCTTGCTGACCCGAAGCGTCACCTCTCCCTCATTGGTGAACTTGATGGAGTTGCCGATCAAATTTATCAGGATCTGGCGTAGGCGCCCGGGATCTCCCACCAAGGCATCGGGCACATCCGGGGCGATCCAGTAGATGAGCTCCAGCCCTTTCTGATCCGCACGGACGGCCTGAGCCCTGATGGTTTCATCCAGGCTGTCACGCAGCCGGAAATCGATCGGCTCGAGGTCCAGTTTGCCGGCCTCCACCTTGGAAAAGTCCAGAATATCATTGATGATTCCCAGCAAGGCCTGCGCTGAGGACTGCACCATCTCCAGATACTCTCGCTGTTCCGAGGTCAGTTCCGAATCCAGCGCCAATTCCGTCATTCCAATGATCCCGTTCATGGGAGTCCGGATCTCATGACTCATGTTGGCCAGGAATTCGCTTTTGGCCAGACTCGCCTGACGGGCTTCCTTGACGGCTTGTCGTAGATCTTTGGTCCGCTCGGCGATAATGGCATCCATGCGCGCGATGATCTCGAGCAGTCGGTCCTGACGGCGTCCGGCCTCGCGGGCCACCAATCCCAGCCATATGGGTGCGCTGTCGATGATCCACAGCAGGGGATTGGTGATCTGCTGATGAATGATGCCCCTGAGATCGATGTATCCATTGGTTAAGAAAGTGTCGATCAATGTCCCGGCGATCGGGAAGATGAGACCGAAGATAGCCCCGTACAAGGTGTAGTTATAAATCGCCGCTCTGAAGGGTTTCATTCCTCTTATATCAACCTTACACCTTTTTGGTCACGGCCTCAAGCATTTCACTTTCTCCGAGGCACCTGTGATCCAAGGAAACTCCTTCCTCGTTGCGCAGAAGACGATAAAACCGCCGGAGAAGGGCGGTCGAGATATTCGAGGACGGCGGTTTGACTTTCTCCGGGCCGTGAATTATAACCATAGCGTAATCCATCCGGATGTTCCACGAGTCGAGGTTGGCTTAGGCACGAAGCACAAAGGATGAAGCTGCGGCATTCCAGCGCAAATTCTTTGTAGCGAATTAGATACGATGAGTCTCATCAGCATTCTTATGAATTGTCCAGATCATGCATGGAGAGGAACATGAAAAAGGTGCTCGTCATAGCCGGGGACGCCCAGGCGGCCGGCACACTCAGGGCCATCTTGAAAGCCCGTAAGGACTATGACTGCGATATTGCCGACTCCCTGAAAACCACCCGCCAGAAACTTAAAAGAAACAGCTATTTCATGGCCGTCCTGGACCTGGACCTTACGGATTCCGGAGAGGACGCATTTTTGAATCTCCTCAAGACCCACGATGTCCCAGCGGTGGTTTACGGCTCGGAATTCAGCGATGAAGTCCGCGAGCGCATGATCGCTAAACAGGTCATCGACTATGTGGTGAATAGAGACGACAGCGCCCTGGATTTCATCGTCGAGAGCATCGATCGAGTCTATAAGAACCAGTCCATCAAAATCCTGGTGGCCGACGATTCCCAGATATCCCGGAGCCAGATCACCCGATTCCTCAAAACACAAAAGTTCATCGTTTTGGAAGCGGCGAACGGACGGGAGGCCCTGGAGCGGCTCCAAAAAAACCAGGACACCATGCTGCTGATCACGGATTACAAAATGCCCGGAATGGACGGCTTTGAACTGATCTCCGAAGTGCGGAAGACGCATCCCAAAGACAGGCTGGGCATCATCGGAATCTCTGCCTACGGGTCAAGCCTCATCTCGGTTCAGTTTCTAAAGCGGGGGGCCAATGATTTCGTCATCAAACCCTTCTTGGTGGAAGAGCTCTACCTGCGAGTCAAACAGAATATCGAGATGCTGGAACACATCGATGCGTTTCAAAAAATGTCCAACCTGGATTTTTTGACGCAACTGTACAACCGGCGCTTTTTTTTCGAGATGGGGAACAAAATTTTCGAGAACGCCAAGCGTAAAAACCTGGAACTGACCACCGCCCTGCTGGATATCGATAATTTCAAGAAAGTCAACGACCACTTGGGACACGAGGCCGGGGATGAAGCCTTAAAGCACCTGGCCGGACTCCTGTCCCGTAATCTCCGGTCCAGTGATGTGGTGGCGCGATACGGAGGGGAAGAATTCGTGATCCTGGCCATCAACCTGGACCGGCTTCACACCGAGAAAGTCTTCGATCGCATCCGCACTCAAATCGAAACCGATAAACTGGAATACGGCGGCGTGCCCATCGATTTGACGGCCTCCATAGGCGTGACCACCAAGGTCATGAACACCCTGGAGGAAACGATCAAACGGGCCGACGAGATGCTCTACCAAGCCAAGCAGCAAGGCCGCAACTGTGTGGTCTGCGACTGATATCGTTCAGAAACGGTGTCGGCCGAGTTTCTCGGGATCGATCTGCCGGGCTGAAAAGGGGCGTAACCGAAATCGATAGGTGTATTCCTTGGCCGGATACGTGTATTGGGGATGCGGACGAGCCCCCCAGCTGGTATCGCCGCCGACCCCCATCTGTCCCAAGTCCAGGTTGAGCGTTACGAGTTCGCGTGGAACCAAGTCGACGGCATGCCGCTGTTGTTTTTGCGGGCCCGGATCAAAATCCTCGGGAAGGAAATGGAGGGCGCTGATCTCCAAGCAAGGATCCCCTACCGCCAGCAGGCCTATGCCTCGGTCATCGGTCAACGCCACCCAGCGCACATCGGTCCGATTCCCGTTTTCCTGGGGACGTAAATAGGGATGGTATTGATCCGCCACCAGTCCCTGATAGATCCCGACTTTGGCTCCGGTCTTCCGGTCGCAGTAATTTTCATGCGGCCCCCTTCCAAACCACTGAATCCGGTTGAACTCCGGCCTCAAGATCATCTGTATTCCGAACCGCGGCAGGTCCGGGAGCAGGGCATCAATCGGGAACATCCGGCCCTCCACAATGATGTCGCCGTTTCCGAAAACGTTGTAGGTCATCTGATAATGGGCTTTGACAGGCGGCAGGGAGAACGTCACCTCGATGAGGACGTCTCGATTGGAACTCTGCCGGTACTCGACGCGCTCGGTCCGGCGTTGGAGGCCGGCCAATTTCCATATCCCCTGACGTTGAGGCATGCCATTGCCGAAATCGTTATCCGTGGGGGCTCTCCAGAAATTGGGTGCCGGACCTTTGATAAGCAGCTCGGTTCCGGCATAGACCAATGATGTCCACTCCCCTCTTATCAGGTCAAATGCGTAGGTGAAATCCTCTCCGCCTAGGATCAACAGATTGTCTTTTTGTCGCCGCTGAAGTTTTCCGGCTTTACGCATCTCGGTTTGAGTCGGAGGCTTGAAGGCAGGCAGGCGGAACTGCTCCCAAGCCACCTCGTGACCTTCCGGAAGCATCCTCCCTACGGAACGGGTGCGAAAACTCAAATTCAAGAAATATTCCATCCCCGGCTCAGGGCGAAAAGACGGGATGGCAAGCCGAACGGTACGGCTTGCTTGCGGCGCGATATCCAGGGGAACGATCCGTCCCTCGACTTTGATTTCCGAGCCGGCCGACACATTCCATTCGGAAACCAAATGGTCCAGGCTGCGGAAGGCGTACCGATTCCTTATGGTGATCATGCCAAGCGCCAGATCGACCGGATCCACGGCCACGGGCTGAAACACCTTCTTGACCTCCCAGGCATGCGGATGCGGAGATCTATCCGGAGCCACCAAGCCGTTGATACAAAAATTTCCCGAACTGGGAGTCCCCTCAGGGCCGAAATCTCCTCCATAAGCCCAATATTCCCTCCCGCCCGGAGTCCTTGCCAGGAGCCCCTGGTCCACCCAGTCCCAGATAAATCCGCCTTGGAGCTGCTCGTGCCGTTCGATCACATCCCAGTAATCCCGTAGATTCCCCACGCTGTTTCCCATGGCATGGGCATATTCACACAGGATCAGCGGACGCTTACGTTTTTGACCGGCATAGTCCTCCAGGGTGTGGATACGGGCATACATCGGGCAGAAGATATCTGTATGCGGCCTCAGATCGGCCATCTCGTACTGGACCGGGCGGCCGGGATCACGCTGTTTGATCCAGGCATAGGTCGCCTCGAAATTTTTTCCGTCCCCGGCCTCGTTTCCCAACGACCAGATGATCACGGAGGCATGGTTCTTGTCCCGCTCCACCATTCGCACTGTTCGATCCAGATGGGCTGCCCTCCAGGCCGGATCATTCCCCAAGGTCCGCTTCGGATCATAGCCCATACCGTGGGATTCGATATTGGCCTCGTCAATGAGATAGAGGCCGTACTCGTCACACAGCTCGTACCAGCGTGGGGTGTTGGGATAGTGGCTGGTGCGTACGGCATTGATATTGAGCTGTTTCATCAGCCGGATATCCTGCAGCATGCTCTCTTCGGTGACATATCGGCCGGTGCGCGGATCATGCTCGTGTCGGTTGACTCCTCGAAGGGTTACAGCGCGGCCGTTGACCTTGAGCAATCCCCCGGCTATCTCCACATTTCGAAACCCGATCCGGCAGCCGACGCTCTGTATGACCTGCCCGGATCCGTCGCGAAGGGAGAGTGTCAGGGTATAGAGATGCGGAGTTTCGGCCGTCCAGGGCGCAGGGCGTGGGATTTCTTCCTCGAATCGGATCGGCGTCCGGGGATCGTCGGCCGAAGCAGGCTTAAAATCCCGTGAAAGGGATTGATGGACAGGCCGACTCTGTCCGTTAAAAAGACCAAGCTCTACACGGTAGGAAGTCTTTACCGTTGATGTCGTGTGATTTATGACCTCCACGTCCACCGAGAGCTGCCCATGGGTGAATTCCGCATCCAGCGCGGCACGGGCAAAAAAATCGCGGATCCTCACCGGCGGCGTGCACACGAGGAAGACGTCACGCTCGATCCCGCTGATCTTCCAGTAGTCCTGATCTTCCAGGTATGACCCGTCACTGAATCGGACCACCTCGACGGCCAGGCTATTATTTGTATGGATCCGGACATAAGGCGTGATGTCGAATTCGGCCGGAGTCTTGCTTCCCTGGCTGTAGCCCACCATCTGGCCGTTGATCCAAACCGTCATGGCCGATCGGACCCCTCCGAAATGCAGGAAAATTCTTTTTCCCTCCCAATCCGGCGGCACGGAAAAAGTCCGTCGATAAGCGCCTACGGGATTGTCGTCCAGCGGGACATGAGGCGGATCGGGAGGGAAGAGATATTCGGTGTCAGTGTAGATCGGGATGCCGAATCCCTGGAGTTCCCAATTACCGGGGACATGGATATCATCCCACCCGGCGGTGTCATAATCTTCCCGGTAAAAGTCCTGCGGACGCTCGTCCGGCCGAGGGGAGAGGCGGAACTTCCATCTGCCGTTCAGGTCCAAAAAAAACGGAGATTCCTGCGGCCTCTTCAACTGCAACGAGGCGGAGTCCGGAAAGGGTATGAATGTGCAGTGGGCAGGCTCCCGGTTGCGCTGAAGAACCTCCAGGTTGTTCCAGTCGGGGGCCTGGAGCGATTCGGACTTCAGGTCTCCGGACGGGCTGGCACAGCTTCCCGTGCAGAACCACGCCATAAAGAATCCTGCGAGGATGCGGAACCCAATGACGCCGTCACTTCTCATTTGTCATCCCCTGTAGCGTAGCGAATGTCTCACGCATGTGGATGAGGCTTACGTCCGGCTTCCCGGGCGTGGTATTCGAGGGAGCCGACAATAATATTTACGCAATGCGG
>Ga0180438_10006237_pt1 | contig 16188 bp, 10 predicted proteins | sample SS_ome_12_FD_132455 | JGI IMG/M metagenome (GOLD analysis project Ga0180438, IMG submission 132455) | Hypersaline lake sediment archaeal communities from the Salton Sea, California, USA - SS_3_D_2 metaG | ecosystem: Environmental > Aquatic > Non-marine Saline and Alkaline > Hypersaline >...
CAGCAAGTCGTCCTGGACGGGGCCAATATTGCATTCACAGCTGCCGGTCCCTGTGGCTGGTGTGTAGCCGACCAAGTGCCCGTTTAGGTAGATCGGATGCTCCACTGCGTTGGTGTTGCAGATGATTACTCGCAGCTTGGCGGTGTAAGGAATCCCCTCCCACTGCAGCAGCATCGTTTCGGGACCTGCGACGCGAACATTGGGCGGGCTTTTCCCCGTCTTGAGACACTGGTCCGGTTTCCAGTCAGCGAATGTGGATGTGATGACCGTCGGGTTGGGGGGTGTCGGCGTTCGCGTCGGTGGTGGTGTCGGTGTTGGCGTGGTCAGTGGCGGATCGCCTTCGTAGATGACCTCCAGCTTGGGACGGGAGTCTGAGCTCAAGTTCTCAGCGCTGCCGAACCAGTAGGTCACACGGCCAACGGCTGGCTGGCCCTGGAGCAGCAATCCTTGGTTGCTCTCCGGGTCATCGAGCCACCCCTGTACGCCCGCGGTGAGGTCTACCACAAGCGGTTCGCCGTCTCGCCGGTTAACCTGAACCTGTGCTAGTGGGGTTTGGAGACGCGAGTTGCCCTCGCAGCCGGCTCCGCCCCACCATAGTACGCCCTCTTGTGCCTCCTTCCATGTTGCCTGCCTCTCCTCCCAGGGCTGTAACACCTGATAGAAGTTCAAGTTCATGCTGGAAGAAGACGAGCGACGGTTCACGCGCAGCGTCAGAGTAGCAGACAGGATGTCCGAGCCCGCGGGGATATGTTCTGCGATGCCAAACCGCAACAGTGCACGTTGCTTGTCGTCGAAGCTGATGGCAAACTCATTGCGCGAGCCCTCGTTCTTGGCCTGCGCGTAAAAGTCGATGTACGTGTCGGTCGTGCCATCATAGCCCGCTGGAGATATGCCCTCCTGGAACACGATGGTATGGACCCCTGGCTGGTACCCTGTCGAGGAAGGCATGGCCACGGATGCGCTCTCGCTGGTGATGAACGCCGCCGCCAGCCACAGACAACATGCCAAACCGAGCGCCAGCGAGGCCAGCACTGGTATCTTCCTCATGAGGCAGCCCCGATGTTCTGACGTAGATGTGAGCAGCTGAGCTGCTGGCAGTCGAATGACATCCTCGCCATTCTACTGCCCGCCCATGCATTCGTCAAAGATCGCGATGATTGAAACATAAAGCGTAGTTGAAGCCTCCGGACCTGTTACAGGTCTATGTTAATCTATAGACGTAGAGCTGATCGACAATGAACGCCCTGCCAAAGTCAGGCAGCACCTCTGCGAACCACCCGCTGTGATATATGGGCCTCTCGCGAAAGGTCTCCAGCAGTTGCAGGCCGTCGCTCTGCTCCAGACGACGCTTGATTCCCGGCCAGGCGGTGCCGTAGCTCTCTGTCCCCACCACCACGTATGCCACGTTCAACTGCCGCAGCAACGAGATCGCCTCTGGGGAGGGAAAATCCCACAACACAGGCCTCACGTCGCGGTAGCTGCGCGGGAAGAATGCCCCGTAGCCGTAGATCACGGGCCGGGAGCAAACCTTTGTCGCGTACAGAGCAGCGCCGTGTTCTGCCTTCCACAGCGGGAACAGAGCTACGGCACCCGGCTGTGTCTGCTCTGCCAGCCAGCGATCGACGGGCTGCGTTTGCACCTCCGACCATCCCAGCGGGTAGGGCCCGACAGCCAGCTCAAACAGGACCGCTGCCAGACAGACGCCGGCGACCAACAATCGATTCCATGACTGGAGTCGCCTCAGCAGCTGTGCCAGTCCGATGCCCGCCAGCGCGGCAGTGGACAGCGCGCTGATCACTCCAAACCGCGTCCACACGCGCATGGCATCGAAGAACGGTACGTACAGGTAAAGCAGCAGGGTTGGCAACGGCAGGTAGATCGCCTGCTCAGCCCGCAGCCCATAATAGCTGGGCATGGGATGCAGCGCCAGACGGTTCGCCACTACGCCCATGAGTGCAGTAAAGCCCCTCTCCACCCAGGCCGGAACGGGCACGTACACGCGCTGACCGCCGATGTGCAAGGTTGTCCCCAACGCCAGCAGCAACGACACGGCCAACAGCACCACGTAGGCGGACGTGATGCGCCAGTCCGTTGTCCGCGCCTCCCTCGTGTGAGCGGCACGTGTCGCCTGATGCCGGCCCAACCACGCCGCAACGCCACACAGTGCCAGTACCACCCAGCTCAGCGAGATCACGTGTTCGGGCACGTCCTGGCGCGACTGGTAGTGCAGCGCGGTAGCTTTTCCCCACAGGGGGTGCAGTGGGTTCGCCACGATGAAATCGCCCACGCTCGCTGAGAAAAGATCAACCTCTTGCAGCGAGAAAGCCATCTCGCGCTGACCGCGGACCAGCACGGTTTGCCACAGGCTGGGAGACATCAGCAGCGCTGCAACCGAGATGGCCAGTGCCACGAGCAGCCACAAGCCACGGTTCGCCATCAGAGCGCGCCACGGCCTGCCGCGCCACAGAAGGTAGATGCCACAGGCAATGGCGGCCATCGGCGCGTAGTACCAGGACGACAGCGCGGAAAGCGCCCCGAATATGCCCAGCAGCACCGCCGATCGCGGCCTGCTGTTGCACAAGAGATGCTCCACGGACAACAGCAGGAATGGCAGCCACTGTGAGCCCAACAGATTGAGATGCCCTGCACCGAGGTGCGCCATGCGATAGGAGCAGAAGGCATAGGCAATGCCACACAGCAGCCCCGCCAGCCGCTGGCCCGTGACGCGGTACACCAGCAGGTAGCCGCCGAAGCAGGACAGCGCAAAGCTGATCAGCGCCAGTGCATTGTAGCTGACCACCTCTCCCCACAGCAGTGTCAGCGGCATGCCGAGCGCCATGTGGGCCAGGCTCATCTCGTGCAGTGCCAGTTGATAGCCGTGCGGATAGAAGACATCCGGGTTGAAAAAGGGCGAGACGCCCCGCTCAAAGAGCGCGTGCTTGAACCACCACAGTTTGTAAAGGTACTCAAAGTTGTCGCCTGGCGGGCCCAGAACGCCGCTGCTCAGGTGTGCCGCCAGGGGGAGTGTCATCCCCACAGCAAGTGCCAGGCAGAAAAAAAGGATGCCGATCTGCTTGGCGCCGCTCATGCGTTCCATGCCGCTCGTGGTTTCCACGGGCATCGGCCTCCTTCACAGCCGGGCTGTGCTATTCCTTACGAGCATACACCGCCATCTTGGTGAAGGGGTTAATGTTGACGCGCATCCTGTCAAGGCCAAGTTTGTGGACAGCCGCTGTTGCCGCCTGCGTCAACACGCCATCCCATGTGTAGTACTTGAGCCGATGCATCGCTGGTCCCAGGTAAAAAACCTTGTCCGCGTATTCCGTCCGGAGCACGAGAAAGCCTGCCTTGCGCAGCGTTTCGCGCATCGTCCGCTGCGAGAAGAAGTACACGTGTTCGCGGACGCGCCGGAACTCCTCCCAGCGGGTGCCCAGTACGCGTGCCACTAGGCTGCCCACGTCCGGCGTAATGATCGACAGCACGCCACCATCCCGCAGGATGCGCCGCACTTCGCGCAGTTCAGCCAGCGGGTCGGGGACGTGTTCGATCACGTCCCACATCGTCACGACGTCAAAGGCCTGATCTTCAAAGCCCAACTGTCTGAGCGTGCCTAGACGTACGTCCAGACCCAGAGTGTGGCGCGCGTAACGCGCGCTGAACTCTGATACCTCGCTGCCGACGACCCGCCACCCGCGGCTGCGAGCCAGATCGAGAAAGAAACCCGTGGCACAGCCCACGTCGAGCAGATGGCCCTTGTTCGCATAGCGCTCGATGGTGTCCAGTCGTTTGGCAAAGGTAATCTTGATGTTCTCTTCGTCGTCGACGTAATTGTCGTAACCGAAGAACTCTAGCCCGTTGTTGATGCCGTCGTGATCGTAGTATTCTTCTGTGTAGATCTCCTGCAACTGCTGTGGGCGATACCGCGGATTGACGTAAACCAGGCCGCACTGGCGGCACTTGACAATGTGAAAGCCATCAATCTCGGCTACATGAGTGGTATCGTCCGCCCCGCAGAGATTGCAGCGCACTGACTCTAGCAAGGTGGCCTCTTCTTCGCCGTGATTATAGTGACCCAAAATGAAATGGCAATGAAAAGCACGCCGAGCGAGCTTACAGATCGTTCACGCCTTGAGCGTCCCCGTCGGGCGACGCTGCCTTACCGCGGAAGCGGATCACACGGGCTGGTACGCCCACTGCCACGGCATATGCCGGGATGTCCTTGCTGACCACAGCGCCAGCGCCGATCACCGCACCTCTGCCGATGTGCACACCCTCTAACACCTGAACGCCTTGCCCAAGCCACACGTCGTCCTCCAGGACAATGTCACCAGCACTGCGGATGCCCTGGTCCTTGATCGGCGATGTGATGTCTTCAAAGTTGTGCTCATAAGGGCTGAAACCGCAGTGTGGTGCGACCTGTACATTGCGCCCGATCCGGACACTGCGCAAGAACCCTTTCACGTTGCACCCGGCTTGGATGTGCGAGTCATCGCCCACCACCACACTGCCCCCCCCACCCACTTCGAGGATGGTGCCGCGATAGAGGTGCACGCGATCACCCAGCCGTATCTCACCGCCGTCGGGGTGCGAGAAGATGGTCACGTCGTCATCAATGAAGCAGCTATGTCCGACCTGCAGCCGGGGACAGGCGATCTGCGCGCGTGGAGAGACATACGGCTTGTCCGACACGTGTGCCAGGATGCGGCGGCCCTTGTACGGTCCGACCAGGACGCCAGCCAGCCTGACGGTGATCCAACCCACACCGGGCACCGTAGAAAGTTGCATCATCGCTTTCAGTGTTTGTCTCTTCAGATGGCGTGCCCAGCGTCTGACCCGTGACACCGTCGATCTCTTCCTAACGGTCTGCGTACCCGTTGTCCCTAAACCAGGCAATGGCTTCGGCAAAGGCTTCTTCCAGCGGCGTCTGAGGCATGCCCAGCTCGCGAATGGCTTTGGCAGGATCGCACGTCAGCGCCGCCGGACGCAAGTCCTTGCCCCGGCCGCCGATTGACCGCCGTCGCGCCGCCCGCAGGAAGGACAGCGGGTGCGGCTTGGCTCGCGGCAGGCGAATCCCGGATAGGCGTTCCATGATGTCGCAAAACTCCTCCAGCGACAGGTTGCCCTCGCGGTTGCCGAGGATGTATCTCTCCCCAACGCGGCCCTTCTCCATGGCTAGCACCTGGCCTTCGGCCACGTCTTTGACGGAGACATAGTTGATGCCGCCCGCCACGAACGAGGGTCGTTTGCGCTGCAAATAGTCCACGATGCGCTGCCCCGTGCTGGTCGGTTTGATGTCGCGCGGCCCCACGGGCGCGCAGGGGTTGACCACCACCACGGGCAGGCCTTGATCGCACATGGCCACGGCTACCAACTCGCCCAGATACTTGGATTTGACATAGTCGCTGGCGCTGTCCCACAGGGTGAACGGCGTGTCCTCTGTCGCCAGCGTGCCATCCGAGGGCTGGCCGATCGTGCCGATGGTGCTGGTATGCACCGCACGCCGCACACCGGCCTTTAGTGCAGCGTTCATGATCGCCTTGGTGCCACGCACGTTCACTTCGTACATTCTGGCGCTATCGGCTTCAGCTGTGCTGTAGTAACCGGCCACGTGGTACAGCGTGTCACAGCCGTCGAGCGCTCGGACCAGCCCCTCGCTGTCGAGCAAGTCGCCGTAGAACACCTCGACATCGAGGCCGACGATGTTGCGCAGGTCGCTGCTTGATCGGGCCAGGGTCCTAACCGCGATGTGCCGCTGCAGCAGGCTGCGCACTACCGCCGAGCCGACAAACCCTGTTGCTCCGGTAACAAAAGCCTTCATGCCTGGCCCCCTATCCTGGGCCTGTGTGGCGCGACTTGACATTGTACCTCATGGCAGGCGATAGAGAAAGATCGAGTACCCGATCTTGGCAAAGGGCTCATAGGGGCGCAACCAGCTAAAGGCTGCAGAGTCACCGAGATAGCCGCCTTGCAGATAGGTTGCGCTGATGGCATAGACTGCCGGCCGTCGCTCGTCGAGGTCAGGTGGCTTCTCGGTGGGCAGCGGCAAGGCCTCAATCCCATAGTAGTCGGTGTGGGCGCTGCCGAAGTAGGCCAGGTGAACCTCCTGTAACCCGTGCTCATCTATGTACACCTTCAAGTTCTTCAGATCCTGGCCCCAATCGAGGTTGGAATCCACCAGATAGTGGTATCCATTGTCCGCGCCACCAACGAACTCGTTGAAATAGGCCAGATAGTGTGGATAGATCGCCAAGCTGCTCGCGGCGTGCCAGATGCAGAGCACTGCAACGGCTACCCTCAAGCCACGTTTAGCATCGCGCGCCAGGACGCTCCCCGCAGACACAAAGACAAAAGGCAGCACCGGCAGGATGTGCCGATAACCAATATTGAGGAAGCTGAGGAACGTCGCAAGGAAGAACAGGGCGATGGGCAGATAGAGCAGGTACTCGCGTTTCGAGGCGTCTCGCCTGCCGGAGACACTCAGCAGCACTGCCGTCCCGAACAGGATCAGAACGGGAATGGGGGTCTTGATGGCAAATGCCACCAGGAAGTAGTACCACCAGCCCTTGTCAGACTGTTGGCCCATGAGAAACGCCGGCGCGCCACGCTGTGCGTAGCGCCCAAGCCAACCGAGGCCCCGGAAGTAGGTGGGAAACGGCATGGGCACCGCCTCGATCACGCGGTACGCCAGTTGCCGCAGCCCAGGATGGCCGATCAACCTGTCTACTGTGGCGTGGTCTGCCCCCGGCGCTGACAGCGATCCGGTCTCAAAGCCGTAGCTGGCCCAGAAGGCAACAAACGCACAGAAGCCCACTATGAACAGCGTGGCCACAAAGAAGACGGCCGCCCGTCTCAACGGTGTCTGCGCAAAGCGCCCGGGCACGGGCCACTTGCTGGGCAGCGGTTGCTTCCGCATCACAATGGCCTCGATCGGCAAAGCCAGGGCGAAGGTTGGCAGCAGCAGTAGTGCCGAGAACTTGGTCGCTTGGGCCAGGCCCATCACGATGCCAGCGAGCGCCAGATCCACGGTCTTCCTGTGCTGCAGAAACCGCCACAGGAAATACACCGAGATGAAAAGGAGGCATGCCACCCCTAGATCGGTCGTCACCAGCTGCGAATGTGCGAGGATGTTGGGGTCAAGGACGTATAGGAAGAGGGCCAGCAAACCGCCCCACAGGCCCCAAAGTTCCCTAGCCCAGCGGAAGACAAAGTAACCCAGCACGGCGGACAGCGCAATGATCGCCAGGCGCCCACCGTTGATGATGCGCTCGGCATCGTTGTACACCCACACGAACTCCTCAGCGAACTGGTTGATGTAGGTCTTGGTGTGGGTGACATCATAGCTGGGGATAGTGATGCCTCGCTGAAACAGGAGCGGGATGGCACTGAGCGCGTTGACAAAGGGCGGCGCCACGTTCAAATCGAGGTTACCGGTCACCAGGTAGTGGTAGCCGCGCGAGATGTGGTTCTGCTCGTCGGCGGTGGGCGAGTTAAAGCGCATGCTGAGCAGGCACAGTGCGATCAGCAGGGCCACCAACATCGCCGCGATGCAATTGTGTAACCTGCGTGCCTGGAATGTCGTCATGGCAAGTGATAGACAAACATCGAGTAGCCAACCCGGTCGCTGGGCTCATACCGAGCGAGCCAATGGGCCCCGCTCGCCCCGCCAGCATATACGCCCTGCAAGCTCGTGGCACTGATCACGTAGTAGGCTGGTTCGGCGGCTGTGGAAGGGGGTCTGGCGGGCATCGGTTGGAACTTGATGCCGTAGTAAGCGGGATCGGCAGTCCCAAAGTAGCTGAGGTACACCGCGGGAATACCCCGGCCGTCTAGATACCGCTTCAGGTGCTTGAGATCCTGACCCCAGTCCAGGTTGGAGTCAACCAGATACTTGTAGCCGTTGCTGGGACCGCCAATGAACTCGTTGAAGTAGGCCAGGTAGTGAGGACTTAACAGGACAGTGCCTAGCACACACCAGGCGCACAGGATGAGTAGGGCACCACGGGCCAGGCGTCCGGTTGTCCCGGCGGCAACCTGGCTGAGATAGATGAACACAAACGGCAGGACCGGCAGGATGTTGCGATAGCCAATGTCTATCGAACTGAACATGCTGGAGGCAAAGAGCAATGCGGCTGGAACCACCAAGAAGTACGCATCTTGACGCAGCGACTTGTCCCTGATGGATTGGTGGGCCGCAAAAAGCAATAGGATCAGGACTGGAATCGGCGTCTTGATCAGGAGTGCCACCGGAAAGTAGAACCACCAGCCGCTGCGTCCGTAGCTTCCCATTAAGAAGCTGGCGTGACCTGAGCGCGCATACCGCTGCAACCATGCCAGATCAGCGAAGTAGGCAGGCGCTGGCACAGGCACGTGCTCAACCACGGCATAGATAGCCCGACGGATGAGGGGATGACTGGTCGGGAGCCAGCGATCCAGCAGCGGATGGCTGTCTTCATGGGGCAGCAGGGGGCTTACTTTGAACCCGTATGCGCCCCACAGGACCACAGCGCCCACGAGGAAGATGATCAAACACAGGCACAGCACAGCGTGTGCTCGCTGGAGCCGCGGATGGCCGCTGAGCCGCTCGGCGAGCGGCAGCGAAAGCGGGACTGTCGGGTTGCTCTGCTTGAACATCCAGATGCTCAGGATGACCAGGCAGATAGGCGCCAGGAACAGTGCTGAGAACTTGGTTGCCTGGGCCAACCCGAAGACGATGCCGGTCAACAGCAACCAGCGCCACAAAGGCCGCCGGCAGAATCGCCACAGACTGTAGACAGTGGCTAGGAAGAGGACCGTGGCCCCGAGATCGGTGGTCACCACGCTGCTGTGGGCGATGATGTTGGGGTCAAAGGCGTACAGCAGCAGGGCCAGCAAGGCGGCCAGTGGGCCGTGAAGCTTTCTGGACCAGATGAACACGAGAACCGCGCCCACAGCAGAGACTAGGATTCCGGGAAGGCGCGCCCACAGCACGATGCTGTCTGCGTTATTGCCGATACGCCAGAGGAACTCATCCGCGGCCGCAAAGAGGTCCTTGAACTGCCGGACCTGCGGCCAACCCGGTTGGTGTGGTGGCAGTGCGACGTCGTCGCGCAGCCACAGCGGAGCCACGCTGACCATGTTCGACAGCGGAGGATGACCGCCCTGCGCCACCAGCGCGTCGTCGCCGGTTGTCAGGTAGACATAGCTGCGGAGGATGTGATAGGGCTCGTCAAAGGTAGGTGATGTGTCAAGCGCCGAGATAAGGATCTGTGCACACAGCACCAGGATGAACAGCGCCGCCAAGGCGGAGATGGCATTCCTGCTCATGCTTCGCTGTCTTTGAGGATGCGCTTCAGCCAACCTTTCCCACGCTGCAGCAAGGATGGTCGGCTGCGCTGCACGCTTTCCTGCGCCTGGCGCAGGATGGTCATCTGTTGCGAACGGTCCCCTTCAGCGGCACTGGATAGGCCTGTTCCGGGATAGGGTTCACACAGCTTGATGTTGAGGGCGTCGGGTTCCATACGCTCTATGATGCGGCGGGTGTCTTCAGCCATTGCGGCGTCCTGGCCGGGCAAACCGGCCATCGCGAACAGCCGGCAGCGCAGACCGATCTCACGGCAGGTGCTGACCACCTGGGCGGTGTGCTGCAGGTACAGCTCGGCCTGCTCAGCAGAGCGCACCCTTTTCAGCTGCTGGAGCAACGTGGCGTCCGTGGTCTCCAGGCCGATCTTGACCCACTGGCAGCCGGCGCGCTGCATGAGGCGGAGCAGTTCGCGGTCTAGGTGCTCCGGGCGAGATTCGCATTCCCAGTTCAATGACAGACGAGCGTCCAGCATGGCTGTGCAGAGTTTCACCACGCGGTCACGCTGGTGAGCAAACACTGGATCGCGGAAAACCAGTCTATCGGGTTGGAAGCGTGCTTTCAGCTGTGTCAGCTCGGCCATGATGTTGGACACAGACCGTGTGCGGAAGCGGCGCCCCTGTGCGGCGGCATATGGGCAGTAGGTACATAGATCAGGACATCCGCGACTGCTCAGTACAGTCAGCAGCTGATAGCGCTGATAGGGCAACAGTTCCCACGCCGGGAAAGGCAGGCGATCCAGATCCTCGACAAAGCCCTGCTCGTCGTAGCCCGACGTCTGAAGGGACTGGGGGCTCAGTTGCTGCCCAGTGACGCGTGTGGACCCGTCGAGCAAGTACCGCACGGCCATGCCAATGAATCCCTCGGCCTCGCCGATCAGAACGGCGTCCACGGATGATGCAGCGAGAACCTGTTGTCCCACAAAGCGCATCGCTGGCCCGAATGCCAGGAGCTTGGCAGACGTTTGCGCGCGCAACTCTGCGACAAAGGCCAGGTCGGTAGCCAGGCTGGCCCAGGAGACGAACACGGCGATCGCATCTGCCTGACCCAGTTCCGGTGGGAGGGCAGTCACGACGCCGTCAAACACTTGCACTCGAAAGCCTGCACCCCGCAGGCTGGCCGCTGCCAAGGCCAACGTGTGCGGCGGGTACAGAAAGGCACCAGACTCCGGGTACACCACGCCCAGGCCCGCGGCGCCTTCGCGGTTAGCGGTTGTGCCGGCTGCGCTCGGGGGGTTGACCAGGTTCACCCTGTAGGTCAGAGCCCTGCTCCGGGTGCCGGATTCCCCCTGCTCCCTCAATAGCGCACCTCGTAGACGATTGTCTTGCCGTTGTCGTCGGAGGCCGTGTAGGCGTGGCGCAGTTCCGGCGGCGGTGAGTCCTCATTGAGCAGCCGTTCAAGCTGCGGGCGGATGACGGTCACCTCCCGCTCGTCCACCACGATATAGTCCGCCCCGCGCCTTTGGACGTAAGCGATGAAGGTCGCATAGTCCTCATGCGGCGTTGGCGCCCAGCGCCGCTGCGCGTAGAAAGGCACTTCGGTGTCTCTGGACATGATCAGCGCGTCTGCGCTGGTACGTTCCTTGAGCCACAGGCCGGCATCGCGGCGGCTGGTGCCCATCTTCGACAGGCCTTCCTGCATCACCTGCGGTTGCAGGGCCAAAAAGAACATGAGCAGCAGGATGCTCAGCGAGGCCATCAGCGTTCCGCAAAGGACTGAGCGCCAGCGTGTCGCCATACCGAGATTGCCCAGCGTTTGCCTCAACCACTCTGTGAGTGCATCCAAGCCCCTGGCCACCCACAACCAGAGGATCGGCAGGGCCGGTGCAAAGTAGCGCAGCTCGATATGAAAAGGCAAAAAGATCAGCACCGGCAGGACGGCTGCGATCACAAACAACTCCTTGATAGTCCGATCCTTGCTCCACGTCGAGCCAAACCAACCGACGCCAAGCAGGATCAGCAGGTACAAGGGGAAAACCTGTCGTGTGAAGACCGTGCTCTCCAGCCTGTTGATGTTTCGCCATGTACGCAGCACAAAGCTTGCTGGGTCGGAGCGGATGATCTCCCACAGGTTATACTTGAAACGGTCCATGGAGAACCAGATGATCTCTTCACCCGCCTCATCCAACTGTGAGAGCGCGCGGTCGTAAAGCCCTGGATCATTCTCCACGGCGCCCTGCCCTGCTACGTACGTGACCCCCAGTTTCCCAGTGATCATGATGCTGCCGGTCTGCTGGTACAGAAAAGAGATGTAGGGCGAGATCACCAGCGCAAAGACAAGAATGCTGCCTAAGATTCCAAACGCCGTGCGCGCACGGAACAGAGTGCGGCGCCAGAGGTTTGCCACGACCAACAGCAGGAGCAGCAGCCCCAGATAGGTGATCGCTTCGGGCTTGGTGAGATATGCCAGCCCCAGCAGTCCACCCGCAAACAGATACGCAACTAGCCGCTGATCCTCCCAAGCGACCCAGGTGGCATAGAGTGCGCTGAATACCAGAAACAGATACAGGGGCTCGAGCATTGTGCCCCAGAAGAGGATGGCTGAGGTCAGCATTGGGTAGATACAGAGCCACGCGGTGGCGACCACCGCAACGCGTATCCCGAACAGACGCTTCGCCAGCCCGTAGAATGGCAGCAGCGTCAGCGTGCCGAACAGCACATAGGCTATGTCGCTGTTCAGCTTCATGTCGCCGGTCAAGGGATACAGCAGCCCTGTGACCACCGGGAACAGTGGGGCATAGTGCAGTTCGGGACGGTTGGTCACGGCATACCCGCGCCCGCTGAATAGGTTGCGCCCCAGGATCAGGTAGTCTGGTTCATCATAGCGCACCACACGGTCCACGCGCACCAGTGCCGTGCGCAGGACCAGGGAGGCCAGGAGCAGGACTACCAAGATCCATGTCTCTCGGTTGCGGCTGGTGCGGGTCTCTGCTTGTGGTCTGTCTGTCATTCTGATCGTCCTACTTCGTCGTTCCGATGGTATATGACGACGTTCGGCACGCCGTGCACGGTGGCAAACTTGTGATACTCTGGCACTGGTCGGTTGCCCCAAGGCAGGTCGGGATAGGGTATCTCAATTGGCTCATAGCTCCCCTCGGAGATGAGCCGAGCGAGTTCGTCGCGGTATGGCCCATCCCGCCGATTGATGATCCACTCGGCGCTGCTCGCCTCGTCCAGGCGATATCCTGACAGTCCGCCGGCGATCCTGAGCCCGGTATAGAAGGCGATCGGCAGTTCGCCGTAATTGGCGACCACCAGGTCACTTGGCTCGGCCTGCTGGCGCAAGAACTGCACAATGCCCTCGTTGGGACCATTGTAGTCATGGACGAGCTCGTAGGCATAATCCTTTGGGTCAGAGCGTATTCGTCCCGCCGCCGCTAAGAGCGCATCCGTCTCTGCCAGATACGGCCGTGGCGCCAGTGAAGCCCACTTGAACTGCCGGGTTATGGGCAGGGCATATGGGAAGGCGTGCAGAAGGTTTGTCGTGATCAGCACGGCCAACAGTGCATATCCGATCAGCCGCCAGCGTTGCAGGAGATGCCATAGCGTCCAGGCCAGCAGCACCATCAGCAGGGGTACCAGCTGCACGATGTAGCTAAAGTACATCCAGATGAAGGTGGCCGATAGGAAGAGCACGGTGAGCAGGCACGCCAGCAGGTAGAGGCTCAGCACCGAGGTCTCACGATGGACTTGTCCTGAGGTCCTGAACTGGCTGGCAAGCAGCAGTGCGAAGGGGATCAGCAGCAGTGCGGGAAAGACCCATCCCGTGACATACACCGCGTAGTGAACCAGGTGTCCCACGAAGCGGATCACGTCGAATGAGAAGCGTCCACGAGCCCAGGTCTGCAAGTAGACGGCCCAGGGTAAAACGTACACTACCAGAATTACCCCTGCTAGGACGAAGCGCTTCAGTTGGGGCCGTCTCGGGTGCGTGGCAAGCAGGTGGAGGCCGATAGCAGCCATGAGTGGCACAAAAGCTCCAAAGTTGCTCTGGAACAGGCAAAAGGCCGCGCTTATGAAGTATGGCAGCGCAAAGCGCGGGCTGTCGCTGTCGCGCATGCGCAGGTAGGCATCCAAGGTCGCGACGGTGAACAAGGCAGCGAAAGCAAAGTACTTGCATTGGCGCGCATGCAGCGCGAACGGGACGCAGAACAGCAGCAGCGTCGACGCCAAGATCGCGATGTGGCGACCAAAGTAGCGCTGGGTTGTGTTGTACAACAGGCAAATGGTGGCCAGCCCCGCCAGCGCATACGGCAGGCGGGCGGCGAACGTCGTCGGCCCGAAGAACCAAAGTGAGAGTGAAGTGAGATAGAAGGGCAGCCACGGATGATAGACCCATACATAGTCCTCCGTGTACTGCACGTCCTGCGGTGCTTGGCGGATCAGGTTGCGCCCATCAAAGGCCAGCGGCAGCCCCAAAGTGCCCAGTCGCTGCGACAACATGGCTGTCTCGGCTTCATCCTGCCACAGGTAGATGTTGCCCAGATTGGTCAGCAGCAGCACGGCACCAGCGATCAACAGCAGCCATATGAAGTTGGCCTCGCACCAAGCCACCCAACGCTTGACCCGCAACGCGTGCTCCAAGTCAGTCTCCCTGCCGCTTGTGGAGAATCACGTGATCCTCATCCTGCACGGTCAGATAGTGGTGCTCGCCAGGTTGGGGCCGGTTCTCCCAGCGTATATCGGCGTAAGGTATCTCTATCTGCTTGTACGAGCCGGCATCCACAATCTCCATCAACAGCTCGCCATACGGTCCGTGCTTGCGGTTGATCACCCAGTCTGGCCGCGATTCGCCAGTCAAGCCATGAGCGGACAGCCCTCCCAACACGCGCAAGTCAGAGTAGAACATCAGTGGCAGATCCTCGTAATTGACCGCCACTGTCTGCCCCGGCTGGGCATGGGCAGAGAGATAGGACACCAGGCCCTCGTTGGGGCCCTGGTAGTCATGCGATAGCTCCTGTCCGTACATCCAGAGGTCGGAGCGAAAGCGGCCGGCTTTCCTCCACACTTCAGCCAGCGCTTCGAAGGACGGTGACCCCGGCCAGAGTACAGCGAGATCCAGATCTTTCATGCCGGGTAGGCCGTAGGGGACCAGGTGAAGGCCGTTGCACACCAGCAACACAGCGAGCAGCGCGTAACCCAGCAGCCGCCAGCGCCCCATGGCCCACATGACCACAATAGCCAGGAGAATGAACAACAAGGGAATCAGGTGCGCCCAGTAGCGGAAGAACACCCAGTCAAAGGCTGCGCTGGCCGAAAGGAACAGGATGTTGACCGAGATGACCATCACAACGGTGCGGGCAAAGGCGAGTGTGGCTGCGGCTTGCATGCGATTCCTTGCCGTGGTTCTGCCGCGCGGTCTCTGTGTCACAGCCACGGTCAGCCAGCGGTAGACCACGACACCGAGCGGTACGAGCAGCAGCGGCCACAGCCAGCCTGTTGCGTAGACCGCATGCTGGCCCAGTTGGCCAAGGAAGCGGTCCAGCCGCAGAGGCTGGCCGCGGTCCCAAACCCGCATGAACAGCGCCCAAGGCACAACGAGAAAGGCAATGAGCAACATTGCGCCCGAGAAGCGAACGCGCCCAAAGCTCACGGCGGTGCGTCGATTCATCAGCAGGTCCAGCACAAGAGCTGTCATGGTAGGAAAGAAGGCACCATAGTGGCTGTGGTACAGCAGGGTTGCCGACAGCAAGAAGTATGGCACAAGCCAGGCTTTGGGCATGGTGGGCTCGGTCGCCACATGGTACGCGAGCCGAATGTAGGCATCCAGCGTCAGCAGCGTGAACAACGCGGCCGGCGCATAGTAGCGGCACTGCCGCATGAGCAGCAGAAAGGGCACACACAGAAGCAGAAGGACCGCGGCAACGCGAGCTGTGGGCCTGTCCATCAGCCAGCGCGCGGTGACGAGGTATGTCAAGGCCACGGTCACCAGGCCGACGATGGCAAAGGGCAGGCGCGCGGCCAGCGTTGTCGATCCCAGGAGAGCAAAGCTGGCCGCAGTCAGTGCGTATTGTAGCCAGGAGTGGTAGATCCAGACATAGTCACGGGTGAACTCAACAAAGCTTTCGCTGGACTGCTGAACCCAGTCTGTGCCGTCGGTTGAGAGCGGCAGGCCGTAAGCCAAAAGGTGGCGCGACACCAGAGCGGTCTCTGCCTCATCCTGCCACAGGTAGACATCGTCTAGCCTGAGGAACAGCAGGATCACCGCAGCGCACAGCAGGCCCACGACAAAGAGGGTTTCCTGCCGATTGCGCTCACGGCTGGCCTTGCTCACAACAACAGCGGTCAAGATTCGCTGCCTCCTTGAGCGAGCTCGTCGACAGGCTCGAGGGACTCTGGCGCCGAATTCCCAAGGATCTGGGGCAGGTGATAGCGACTGATGATTTCTGTCAGCGTCTTTTCAAACTGATTGCGATGCGCGAGCTTCCACTTGCTCAGCGTGTAGCGGGCCATCACTGCCAGTGTGCTCAGACCGTAGACAATGCTCCTCCGGAAGTTGACTGAGGAGGCTTCCTTGAAGTAGCGCGTGGGGACGCCAATTTCCGCTATGCGGAAGCCAAAGGCCACCGCCTGCGCGATCACTTCGGTGTCGAACACAAAGTCGTCAGAGTTGAGCAGGAACGGGATGGTCAGCAGTAGTCTCCTGCTGTAGGCGCGAAACCCGGTATGGCACTCTGACAGGTTCTGGCCCAGCGTGATGTTCTCGACGGTGGTCAGGAAGCGATTGGCGAGGAACTTGTAGACCGGCATGCCCCCGGCAAGCGTCCCCCCGCTCAGGAAGCGAGAGCCCAACACCATGTCGGCTCGGCCCTCCTGGATCGGTTTGATCAGCTCGGGCACTAGGGTTGAGTC
>Ga0180438_10006238_pt1 | contig 16187 bp, 19 predicted proteins | sample SS_ome_12_FD_132455 | JGI IMG/M metagenome (GOLD analysis project Ga0180438, IMG submission 132455) | Hypersaline lake sediment archaeal communities from the Salton Sea, California, USA - SS_3_D_2 metaG | ecosystem: Environmental > Aquatic > Non-marine Saline and Alkaline > Hypersaline >...
TAAAACAGGACCACTATATTTTTATTTTTACCCGCTTTTCACCCCCTTTTACCTGAATTCACCCCCTTAACCAAAAAATAAAAATAAAAAAATTTATTTCTACATATTAATATAGAGACAAGAACATTTTTATGATAGTAATAAAAAACTCAGCCGGTCGAAAGACCACAATAAAAAATAAACACACTCAACATTTGAAATTTTTCGAGACCTTTTACTCAACACAGAGAAAGGATTCTATTATAGACTTTTCGGTTCAAAAATCAGTCAAGATAACAAAGGAATGTATAATTAAATTAAATTCGATATGCTCGCGAATCAATAACAGAGATAATATTTATTTATTTAAAAAGGATTTTAATTATATCAAGCAAGCTAAATTTTTATTATTAAAAGATGAATATTTAAGTATTTTAGAATTTGTTGAAGATTACATATTACTAAACATAGGTGATTCTTTACCCGATAAATTAGAAAATTGGTCAAAATTATGTTTAAGTCTTATATTTGATTATTCAGGTAGAAAAAAAAGATTACAAGTTAAATTTTTTGTTGATGAAAAAAAATATATTTATCATGAAATTAATAATCAAATACCTTTAAAAATTACTAGCGGTGTTAATAAAAGTTATGAATATTATGAAAAAACAGAAAATGATAATAATACACATAAATTTTTATTGAATTTAATTAAATCTGATAAAATAAATGAATGCGTATATTTCTCGAATTCTATGCCGTGGTATTTGAAACTTATTAAAATCGAATTTCTGACACAAAAAAAAGTTAAATGCTTTAAAGATATAGAGGTTTTAATTGAACTTGTAATAGGTAATAACACTAGTTTAAAAGCCCATATATTTCTTGAATTAACAAAAACTAGAAAAATAGAGTCATATTTTGGTTATAGATTAGAATTTATGATGAAATTTATAATTAAATTATCTAAAATGATAAAAAAAGGAATGAAAACGGTATATTTAATTTAATTTAAATAAAAAATATTTTTTTTTCATATATATATAGAGACTAATTAATTATATTAATATATAAAAAATGACTACAAAAACCACATATATACAAAGATATTATCAATTGAATAAGGACAAAATAAGAGAAAAAATGAAGGAATATAGAAAGAAAAATAAGAAGATATTCGCATTAGCAAGTAAGCGATATTATGAGAAACACAGAGAAGAAATAATAAAGAAAAAACGAGAACAAAGACAAAAAGAATATGAAAGAAAATATGCTTATTTATTGGAAAAAGGTTATAAAAGGGAATTTTTGGATAAATTTACAAAGCACATGATAGGTCGGCTATATAATAACGAGAAAAGAAAAAATTAATGTTTATATATATTATTATGGGTTGTAAATCATCTAAAAAAAAAGAGAAAGAAAGAAAAAAAACAGCTATAGACCATATAATAGAATATTATAAAGCGTTCAAAAAAGATGCTGAAAAGGAATTTAGGGAATTTTGGGATAATTTAACTGATGAGTTCCCGAAAAGCACATTTGATATAATGAAATTTTGTAAAAAAGTTTTAACAGTTCTTGACGATAATTATGAGCAAGGCAATTTTTTTGATGATATTGAAGGTTTTGGGATTGGTGACTTTATAGTTTTATTTAAATTTTTCTTAGAGTTAAACGATTAATTTATTTTAACCTTCTAATTCGGATAAAGTCTGAATCTTTTAATTTTTTTTTCATCAAATGGTCGAAACATACCCAAGCCAAAATTTTTTTATTACGCAAAGTTAGCAGTGTTATCTGGTCAGATAACGCTATATCTGTTTTTGTCGTTAAATTGCTAAATAATCGCGTTCTTAAACTACCTTTAATTAAAGCTTCCTTATAAAAAGGTAATTTAAATTTAAATATTATATCGTATAAATCTGCTAGGTCAAGATTGTTTGTTGAGCAAAAATTTAATATATTACCATTGGGCTTTTTACATAGGTAATAATAACTAAGTATGATTTTGGCGGTCATAGTATATTTTTACGCTTAATTTTTTTTTTTTTACGGTTTAATATATAATAAAGTAAATGTCAGAACAAAACGTGAAAGTTATACAGGATCAAATTGTTAAAGAACAGGAAGAAGTTAAAGAATCAAAGGAAGATGTTAAGGAAGCTAACAAAGAAATTAAAAAAGTAGAAAAAGAAAAAAATGAAGAGCTGAGACAGGCTCAAAATCAAGAGGAAAAAAAACAAATACACGATAGGTATAAAACCCAGTTGGATAATCTGAAAAGAGTTGCTAAAGAATACAAGAACGTAATGGAGAAGGAAATAAAAGACCTAGATCGCATAAGAAGACGTCTGGAAAACGTACCTTTAATGAGATTAGCTCATAGAAGGATGCTACAAGACGATATCAGAGATGTTTATTTAAAGTGTATGTATGCTTTATTTTGTACAACTAAAACAATACCTCAAATAGGGCGAGAGCTTAATTTAGCGAGAAAATTTGTAAGACAAGTCGGTTATGCTGCTAAATTAGAATTAGGCGTAAAAGGTACATACAGAAAATATAAATATAAATTAAGAAGGTTTAAAGGTGATTATACAAAGATAGACATGTTATCACCAAGAGCTAAAGGAACATTAAGAGCTTTAGAAATGAGACTTAAAAAAGGTGGAAAAAGACTAGTCAGAAGAAAAACCACCAAAAGAAAAACTAAGAAAAAAGATATTAAAGTCAAACGTGAAATAAGAGCACAAGCAAAAAAAATGTCTAGAGATATTGTTTCTAAATCTATAAGTAAGGTTGCTGTAAAACCAAAAAAAACCACGAAAAGAAAAACTAAGAAAAAAGCTATTAAAGTCAAACGTGAAATAAGAGCACAACCAAAAAAAGCACCAAAGAAAAAAGGAAAACCAAGAGGAGACAGAGGCAAATATATTAGAAGACAAAACGCTTTGAAAAAAAGAGCTAAAGAAAAAAACATAAAATTAACTCAAAAACAAATATCTACATACTACAGAGCTAATAAACAAGCTTTTTATGAAAAAGAATTAAATAAAATTCTTGAAGATATACAAAAATAATTATTTTACTGTTAATATATAATAATTAATAAAATGGGCTTTCATTTATTTCGTTGGATTAGACATAAAGCACATCGTGCTTCTCGTCGAATAAAAAAAACTTTTCATAAAATTAAACACAAAGTCAAAAAAATAATACATAAAGACGGTTTTCAACATGGTCATAGACACCACAAGCATGGTCAATCTATCCCAAAAGGACGACCTGGAAGTATTAGCAGGGGATTGAAAACGGAACTTCGTAAAGCGGTTGGAAAAACGACACTTCGTAAACCGGTTGGAAAAATTCATTATAGAACTCATTATAATATGACAAAAGATAAACCGGTTGGAAAAATTCATTATAGAACTCATTATAATATGACAAAAGATAAACCAATTCAGACCTGTAAAGAAGAACCTAAATTAGGTAAAGTAAAAACTGGGTTTGAAGTACTTCAAGAGAGAAAGCAGGAATTTTTAGGTAAGGTTAAACTCGACAAACCACTTGAGCAATTATCAAAAGTTGAACAGGACAATTTAGAAAAAAAATTTTTGATGACTTATTACATGAATAAGCCACATGAAACACATAAAACATTTCAACCTTTTGATAAGAAATATACAGGTAATATGAATATTAAATCATTAGGTAGTTATTTTAATAAAGTAGGTAAGGGGTTTATGAATAAATTTAAATATTAATTCATTAAGCTAATATTTTTTTTTTCGTAAATATATAATATAATCTAAAATATGGGTTTTCATTTTTTCAAGTGGATAAAACATCAAGCTCATAAAGTATCACATAAGATTAAAAAAACTTTTCATAAGGTAACACACTGGGTGAAAAAAAAATCAAAAAAAGTATATGACAAAGTAAAAGAAGTCGCTCATAAAGCGTATACAAAAGTAATTAAACCTGTAGGAGAACATATAATAGAAGATATTAAAATACTGGAGGATCTAGGTAGAAAAACGGCAAAAGCTACAGGCGATGTAATTGAAGGATTAGGCGAAGGAGCTAAAGGTCTTGGTAAAATGTTGCCGGTAATCGTGGTTGGTGGTTTAGTTGTTGCTGGGGCTGTTTTATTGAAGTAAATATTTTAATTAATAAATAACAATTCACCGTCTCTAATAAAAGTTGTAAAGAGTCAACGATCATTAAATAATAAAATTTTTTTTTCATACTTTCTAATCTCCTTTTTTCTATTCCATATCTACCTTTTAGTAATGATTTAACTAAAGAATAGCCAAAATAATATATTATCATAAAAAAAGGGTCTGACATTTTTAATTTTTTATTATATATATAATATATCATAAATAATGAAAAAGAATAAAACTTCACTTTTACAAAATCTGTTTTCAAGTAAAACAATGGATAAACCAAACACTAAAATTAAAAAAAACTCTAAATCTGAGAAGAGAGAGCTTGAACAGGTACTAGAAACAAAACAAAAAATAGAAAAAGATGAAAAAATTGACAAAAAAATTGATAAAAAACAAGAATCTTATGAGGACATGGTAAGAAGATTTGAGAAGGAGGAGGAAATTCAAGAAAAAGAAACAAAAATTGTAATTGATAAAGAAGAACAAATAAATTTAGATAAAGAAATTCAGAAAGAAAAGCAACTTTTCAAAAAAAAGTTGAACAAAAAAGAAGATTCTGAAAAACCCTTTTTATCTGACAATGAATCAAAAGAATTAGAGCAAAAAGCTAAAAAATTAGAAGAAAAAAATAAGAAACAATTCCCTTTTTTATTTAATAAAAAACCCAGAAGACTAGACGAAATACCTAAACAAGAATTAAAAGAAATAAATAAAAAGGTAGCTCTTGAAATAAGCAAAAATTTAAAAGATGTTGATTTAACCGATTTAGGTTATAGTTTTATTGAATGGTCGAGTGGAGGTATTGAATATTTTATGAATAATTCTGGTATTTTTGGAGAAACAAATTTGAAAGGCTTTAAAAACTCAATAAGACATGATGAAAAATTATTTAAAACATTGCTGGGTATGGCGATGAAAGATAAAGGAAGCAGTTTATACAAGGTATTAAATTGGTGCGGAACCAGACCGACAAAAATGATAATGCTTCTATATTTAAAAAATTTAGCGCAATCTATATATGTTAAAGATAAAAATGTTCTCAAGGAAGCCCAAAAATTTATTAAATAAAAAATCCAAAAAATTGGATGATTTGGAAAGGAAAATGTTATTTACTGCTGTTTTCGGAAAACGTGGAAGCGGTAAAACAACTTTAGTTAGAAGCTTATTAAAAGAAGAAATGAAAAAAAAAACCTATGATTATTTTATTATTTTTAAAAATTCACCATCACAAGAATATATGATTAATTCTTTTAATTTTAATTTTGAACATTTAGAAAAGCTCCTAAATTTTCAAGAAAGACAAATAAAAAAAGGTATATTTAAACCTATATTCATTATTTTTGATGATTGTTTTACTAGTTTTATATATACAAATAAAAAGAAAAATAAACTAGTTAGAAATTTATTTTTTAATGGTAGACATTTTTTAATAGGTGTTTGTTTGGTATCTCAGTATATGAATTTATTAAAAAGTGAAATACGAGCCAATATTGATAAATTATACATAAAATATACCTTAAATATGAATGTTATCGATAAATTTATTGAAGACTATGGAGATAAATATCAAAAAAAATATTATTACCATGAAATCACAAGAACCTTTAAAACTAATCATTATTCTACATTTTTATTTGATTGTTTTACAGGTAAATTATATGAGATTGAATATTAACAAAGTCGAAAAAAAAATTACGGGATTGATTTAAATTTGATATAAATAATCATCTTTTAATTCCTTATGTTTTTTTTCAAGTTTTATTAATTCGTTTGTAGATGAAATATGTATTTGTTTTAAATACTTTAATATATTATCATTTATTTCATCATAATTTTCAAAATCAAATTTTTTAACTAAATCAAAAACATCATTTATAGTTGTTAAGTTCTTAAGTCTATTACATATATGTTTTACATACATAGAATCTGTAATTATTTCCATACAATTAATTAAAAGTTCTAAGGTTTTAATCTCTTTTTTTAAAGAAATAATTTTATTTTTGAGAACGTTCATTTTAGTTGATACTATATATTATATAAAATTATTTTTTTGTAAATTTAAAAATCAATGTTGGTTCTTGTTTATTAAAATCCACTTCATTCACAGTATTATTATCTGTTAAAAAATAATATTTAAAATTTATGTTCTTATTATTTCCTAAATCATCAGTCAAACGTAAATTTTTAGGATAAATAAATGAATTTTCGGGGTTTGCTACTTGACCAAATTCATATGTTCTTAAATTAATATAAAATTGACAATGAGTTGGATTGTTGGTATTATTTATTTTTCTTACAGTATTAGTTAAAGGTAATTCTTCACTTCTAATCATTAATATATTATAAGGTCTTCCATTATAAATATTTTCAGATGTGTATGTTGTTGTTCCTGTGTGGTCTGTTTTATCAAATCCTATGACATCACAAATTTGATTATTATTTGAATATGAAGCAAATAATAAATTAAAATTACTTGTTCTAGATATTGTTATTTTATTGGTATTATTATTAAAACTGACTGTAAAAGCTGTTGATACGGCATTTAATCGTGTTTGAATTTCAAGAGCCATTGCCGACGGTGTATAATCCCCTAACGTTAATGTGACGGCTTTATCGGCACCATCGTTTATATAAAAAATATTATTATTTGAATTTACATTGAAAAAACTTATTGGTATAGCCCAATCAACTATTTCAATACAATTGTATTTTGAAATATTTGAGTAGTCAATATTTGTATTTTGTCTCTTAAAAATAAATGTCATTATTATAATTTTTATCGTATATATATACTAAAAATAATGTTTAAAAAAACAAAAACCTTTGATAATGTCATAATTGACGAGACTTTAAGAGTCAAAGACATTATCTCAACCGGTACAATATCAGGAACTATCAGCGGTGAGTTAGAATTACACGACGAGAAGCCAGTTTTTAATTCAGAGAAAACAGACCTAATAACACCTGACACGCCTATAGGTATAAAATGGTGGTTAGATGGAACCGAATATAGAGAACTTTTATATACAAATTCAACAGATATTTGGACTATTGACAGAAATGCTATCACTATGATTTTAGCAGGATGGCAAACAGGTAATTATGTTTTAAACGGAGTAGCTTATGTAAAATCAAATGATGGAGAATTACAATTCAACGCTAATTTTTTATTCGATGATTCAACTAATACCTTAACTATACCTAAATTAACAAGTTTAGAAAGCATAACTCACACTGATAATATTGTAATAAATTTAACAGGAACTAATAAAGAAATACAAATTAAAAACAGTTTATCTCAAAATAAGCATAGATTTAATAATACAGGAACTTATTTTATGGATGGTGTAAATGGTTTAATTCAACACACAAGCTCTGGATATTTAGGAATAAAATTAGGGACTAATAATGACTTTAAATTAATTGATAATCTTTCTTCAAATATAATTTCTCATTCTGGTACAGGTGCAGGTGGAACAACTAGTTTTTTAAGTAATTTAGACTCAACTTCTACATCAACCGGGGGCATAGTTTTATATGGTGGACTTGGACTTGCTAAAAATTTACATCTCGGTAAAGTTTTACATGTTGATGGAGATGGACAATATGATAAAAAAATAGATTTCAAATCAAATAATGATTATTTAAGACTCGATTCTAATTATAACGGCTATTTTTCTAATTCATTTACGTTTAATTCAGATACAAATGCAAAATGTCTTACATTAGAAGCTAATGAACCAGTTACTATTATCGGAAATCATAAAACTGAAGGTGAAAGAAGTACTATATTATTATGTCATAATCCTACTCCTACGACTTCAACCGGATTTCGTGGATATGGAGTTGAATACGAATCTAATACAGCACCTTCAAATGACAATATTTATTCAAGTACTTGGATTGGTTCATCATATAAATTTATTGATATCAAAGAAATTGATGATTCAGGTTTTAATTTAAAACATTTACAACAAGCTGGTGGATTAGTTGTATATCCGAATAAATACAGCTCGATGCATAAATCAGATTTTACTGAAACTGTATTTAAAATATTATCAAATTCTGATTCTTACCCTACAGAGGTATATATCCAACACGAGCATTCTACTACTGATAATTTTACTCCAGTCAGATTAAGATTCAGAAATATTAATAATACTCAATCTTTTCAATGGTATTTTGAAACAGAAGATAATAATGATGGAACTACTAATTTTACACTCAATAATACAAATTTAGCAGAAGTTTTGAAATTTTATGAAAATGCGAGACAAATGCAATTAAAAGGAACTTATAATAATGGTAGTGTTGAATTTATTTTAAGGAATGATTCAGCAACAAATTCAAATGTAACACTTCGATTACAAAACGATAATAATAATGCTAATGTAGATTGTAAAATCGAAACATGTGGTTCATCAAATAGTATATGTATGTTTACAGGATATAGTAGTTTTAATATAAGTTCTTGGTGTAGTGTGCCATTTTTCCAAGTAACACAAACAGGTACTACAGCATTTAGTCATTATTTACCTTTAACATCAGGTTCTAGTGATCTTGATGTGAATTTTAATTCAAGTACAAATCTAGTTTATTACGTTTCCTCAACAAAAAAAGACAAATATGATATAAAAACATTTGATATTCCAACTAAGAAAATATTTGAAAAATTGAAATTGAGAAGTTATAAAAGATATTCTGATAAAAAGACACCACATGAAAATAGAAAAGAAATCGGTTTAATTTTGGAAGAATTCGAATCAGCTGTTAAACAAGAAAAATTAAAGAATGAAAAGGAAGTGTTAAATTATTTCATTTCCTATGAAAAAAAATGCCCTAAAGGTTTCAGAAGTGGCGCTATAAATTACTTGCTTTTTGACAGAGTTAAAGAAATGCAAAAAGATATAGATATGTTGACTGATAAAAATAAAAAACAAGATACTATAATAAAAAAATCTATTAGAAAAATAGAAACCTTAAACTCGAAATTAAAAGAATGTATGAGTAAAATAAACAAGCTAATAAAATTTCAGAACAGCCTTCGAGAAACCTTAAAATTAGACTTTAAAGAGGATGATGATGATGATGAGATAAGTGAAAAATTAGATTATTAAACAATAATTTTTTGTTATATTTATATAATAATGAGTAAGAAAAAATCAAAATCAAAATCTATTAAAAAGCTTGATTTAACCTTCAAGAAAAATATTAAGCTTTCTAAAAAAGAAAAACGTCTTTTAGAAGTTATAAAACAACAGATAATTTTTGGTAAAGATATTGAAGAATATATTATTAATTTAGTGATACAAACGGTTAAAAATCACAAGGAAGTTTTAGATTATTTGAATTTATTTTTTAAGACTAAACAGTTAATTAAAAGAAAGTCATTAAATTTAAAAAATATTATAACTTATATAGAACCGATAAAAATGTCAAACTCTACAAAAGAAAATAAACAACTAGAAAAACCTTTAAATGAGGTTGAAATTGAACTTGAAAAGGAAAAGGAAAATGAACCTGTTTTATTTATTAAATTAGGTAATTGCATAGAATTATTTAATGTTGCTTTTTTTGGTAATAATTCATCTATTAAATTACGTGAGCATGCTTTTATAACAGAAGATAAAAAGGATCGTTTTATAATTGAAGACAAAAATAATCAATATATAATAAATAAAAACGGACAACTAGAAAATTTCAGTGTTTTAAAAAAATAATATTTTTTAAATAATTTATATTTTTTTTTCTTTAATAATATAATACAATAAACTTTCATAATGGACTTATTACTACAGGCTCAATTTGTTAAATCTGTTGTATCATCGGGGGTCTACATAGCCCTTGATGAATTACTTGCCGGAAACTTTGAAAAAACCGGCGTATTAATTAATGGAAAAGACTTGAATAATGAAGAATTAGCAGGATTATCTTTAGAAGGAACATCTACCGTAATTGTTATAAATCTTGTATCAACTTATGTTGTTGACCCTTTTGTTATTAAAATTCTTGAAAAAGTAAGTGATAGATTTAAATTTAAAGACCCATCTATTACTGGAGAGATAGAAATGGCTTTAGTAACTACAATATCAAGCTCATTAATATTATTACTTATGAAATATCAAATATCTTTAGGTGAATTAATTAAATTATTCGGTTCTAACTTTATGGGTGAATACTTGACTCCTTATATTTTAAAAATGATTATAACTGAAAATGCTAAAAGAGTTTCTAATACATTAAATAAATAATAAATAAATAATAAATAAATAATAAATAAATATTTTTTTTTTTCGGTTAAACTATAATATAATATAATTTTCAAAATGGCGTCTTTCGTAGGATTTATGAAACGTTCGAGGATACTTCAACATATCAATAGACATCCTCATGTTAAATTTATAAACACACACCACCCTCATAGGGATATTTTAGTTGAGAGAATAAAAGCTATACCTAAATTAAGATATTTAGCACCAACAAGCGGGACATATGCTATTAATCAACCTTTTGTATTTAAATTACCTTCAGGAACTAATAGAAAATTAATGAAATTAGGTTGTTATGGAGAACAGGCGAATTTTGGTGGTTCTTCTGGAACTTTAAACTCTTTAGGAGTTATTGGATTTTTCAGAGCTTGGAAATATCACCAAAATAATTATGATTTTTTGACTTATAATAGAAGAGATTTATATCAATTTGAATATGGAATTAAAGGAAAAAATTATAGGGAAGCAATAGATAAAATTTGTAATACTTCAAACACCACAATTGATGTAACAGACCAAAAGGATATGTTTCCTCTTGTTTCATTCTGGGATGAATCACAAGGGCTACCACTAGAAAATATTCAAAATGAATCTATTGAAATTCACGCTGATACTGTATCAAATCTTAACCAATACGGAACAACTACAGCCGGAACAGTCGCAGCCCCTACAAATGTTAAACTTGTTTTATATATGCTTGAGTTTGAAAATTCAGTCCACCATCTCAAATATTTACCAGAACATCATCACAAAATGGGTTTTTATTTACATCAAGCTAAAAAAGCACATTTATTTGGTGAAATTAACCCCTATACTCACGGTTTCCATAGACGAACTCATTTACTTGAAAATGATAAAATTACTGTATCACATCAGGCTTTTGTATTTCCAGAGGAGATTTTAGTTAATAATACATCTACAACAGGCTCACAGGTCGTGTTAGAACCTACTCAAAGAATTAATAAAAGTATTTCTGCTAGATGTTTTTATGTTTATGGTCTTACTACAGCTAATATTAATTATAATTTCAAAACAAAAACAACAGCCACACAATTTGATTATGTTAAATTCTTGACTAATACAGATGAAAATATTAAAGAATATACACAAAACCCTTATTATGCAGGTCTATTTAGCTATCTATTTGAACATGGAGACAGCCCAGAAAACGGTTTAATATATTTCAGTTTTGACCAAGATGATGATGAAGGTCATAAAATTGGTAATGTTATGGATTTAAAAGGAGAACAATATAATTTCAAATTAGCAGTCACACTTACAGCAGGAACAACCACCGCCTATATCATGGTAATTGCTCAACATAAAATAACCGTATCACAAAAAGGTGATATTATTGTATCTAAATAATTTTAAAACATTCTTTTTTTTTTTCGAAAAAAAATTAGCTTATGAGCTATTTTAAATTTTCCTTTATAAATTTAGTTAAATCGTCTATTAAATACTTTAATTTTTCATTTTTTATTTTTGATATTAAATCGATTAATTCATTAATTTCTTGTTTTTTTCCTTCTAATGATAAACCAATTATAACCTTCACAACTTCATTATAAAATATAAAAAAAGAACTAACAGGAATATTTTTATCTAATTTTATAAAATTTATTCTTGGCAGTGTGTGCTTATTAATAATATTGATTATTGATTGGCAAGATTTATATTTATATCTTTTCCGAAATGGCTTAATAAAAACGCTATATGATTGTTTTGAAACCTTATTATTACAAATAGGGTAAATATTAGAGTAATAATCAGTAAGTAATTTCTTCTCTTTTTCATCTTTAATTTTTGAAATAATCTCGTTTATTTGTTTGTACATTTTTAATTAATATATATTATTACTAAAATTTTATTTTTTCTTTTTTTTATGTTTTTCGTAATTACGTTTTGGCTTTGTTTTCTCCTTTTCTTTTTCTATTTCAATTTCTTTTTCTATTTTTAATTCTTTTAATTTTTTCTTAGTTTCTTTTTGCTTTTTAACAACTTCATTATCGTATCTATTACATAATTTTTGATATGTTTTTCTCAACTTATCTAAAGTATTTTTTAGATTATTAACAGCTTGTTTAACTTTTCCATGTTTATATACAATTACATAAACATAAAAATCAACTAACTCGCGTTCATACGCTTCTATATATGAATTTTTTAATTCGTCTAAACATTTTTTAAATCCATTTAATGATGTATAATGATTAAATAAATTAAAACTTTTATACGAAAATTCGTTTAATTCTTTCTTATAATTTACGACTTCTAGCATTAAGGCGTTAAATCTGTTCATATTACCATTAAGTAAATCCGCCTTTTTCTTGATAACTCGTTCAACAAATAATTTATTTAACATGATGTATATAATAACGAAAAAAATAAAATTTTTTTATTTTAGATATTATATAATAAAGTTATAGCTTCTTTATTAATGGCATCATATTTATTGAACAAAACTCTTTAGTGAAATTTTTTCTTTCCTGTTTCAAATGGAAATTAAGCATATTAGTTTTTAATGTTGATTGAATGGCGAATAACTTCTTTTTATTAACTAAATCCTCATAATCTTCATGTCTCATATATCTTTCGCTTTTAGCTATAGTATCAATTTCATCAATCAATTGTTTGAGAAGTTTAAAATATTCGGGTTTTTTTTTCGCTTTTAATTTAATCATTCTTTCTTGTTTTAATTTTAATTCTGTTATTTTTTCTTTTTTTACAATTATAGCCTTTTTACTCACTCCCTTAAATCTTTGTTTGACATTTTCTGATTTAAGATATTTTAATTTATCTTTTAATTTTTTAAGTTCTTTTTTATTTTTCGTAATTGATATTTTTTTATGGAGTTCATCTCTTATTATTGGCCAATTAGAATTTACTATAGAATAGCATTTCTTACGATAACCTACAAAATTAAACTTCATAGGTGGTTTTTGTTTTAATTCACCTGTTTTTTTATCTATCTCATGTTTTATCAATTCATTTTCAAATTGACCGAAATATTTCTTTTCTTTCATTTTAGGGTAATCTTTTTGAAATAATCTTATTTTATGTTTTTTTCCATTATGTAGAAATCCTGAAAAGGTCTCTTTTTTGAATTGTTTAAAATTTTTTGAATATGATAAAACACTGTCAGTTTCAATGACTAATATATCACTTAACGGTATTCTCTGAATTATTCTTTGAAGCCATTTTCTTGAATTGGCATATATAAAAGTCCCAAGTAATTGAAATTTTTGAAATTCTATGCCGTCAAATTGTTCAGTGTCAGTTTTTTTCAAATAAAAATCATAAGCACCGAATGACTCCTTAATAATTTTATAACCCTCATCAAAAGCCTTTCTCATTCCTTTATTTGTCCATATTAATGATTCTAAAAGATATTTTAATTTATTTTCATTAGCTTTTCCAGTAAAAGAATTTAATATTAATTTCACAACTTCCCTAAGTGGTTTATTATATTCTTTCATTTCATTTTTTTTATAATAATCTTGCTCGCTTTTTATTTTCATCAATGGAATCACATATTTTCCGAAAATTTCAATACCTTTTATTTTATCCCATAAAACTGTATGAATAATTTTAACTTTATGACCGTATTTTATTAACTCATTAAAATCTGTTGATGTCATCCATCTTGTTATTACAGTATTTTTTTTAGTCCAATCATAAGGCTTATCACCAATTTTAACAGGTAAAATATTTAATCTTTTATTGTTTATTTGTTTGTATTCACAATATACAAAACCACACTTATTTTCAGGAATTTTATTTGATTTTGGGTATAACGTTAATACTCTTTGTTTCGTTATGTCTGGATATTCTCCATATAACAGCCCATACGGATATTCAGAAACAACATCATACATACCTAAATACACATTTTTTAATATTGTGTTATATTTACAAAAGGAAATTCCAGCTACCACTGTTAATTTACTAATTTTGTAAATAGGATATCCACATTTTAATTTCATTATTTCAGGATATAATGACTTGTAATGACCCATTAAATTGGAGTTTATTGTTAATTTAGTTGAATCAAACCCGTTTAAATAAGTCTTTAATTTACTGAAAAATCTTAATGTTCCTTCACCTAAAGCTAAAACATCATGTTTTAAATATAAAACAAAATTCTTAAAATATTTTGATTTCTCAAATTCTATCAAAAATTTTTCTTTGTTATTATTTAATTTAAAATACATGTCGTTTATTTCTTTGAAACATTGTAGCTCTTTTAATTTTTTATATTTCAATGAAAACGCTTCGGCAAATCTGCTTAAGTTAAGAGGAATACCTAAATATTTTAATACATCACGAAATATTATATTTTTATTTAATGTCATAAATATCGAATTCTTATTAATCATATTTAATTGTGTTATATAATGTTTAATTTGATTCATTTTCATCATATCATTAAAAATAAAGATATCATCATATTTACTGTTATTAAACCCATAAACTAAAAATTTTTTATTCTTTATTTTTCTCGACATTTCGAATAAATCCTTGATAAAATTTATAATACAATCAAATGAATAATAAACAACATAATTTTTCTCCAATTGTGTTATCATGCTTTTAATTCCCTCCTCGTTGTTTAATGAATCATAATAATCACAATAACTATACCCTAATAAAAACGGGACTTGTTTATTTATAGAAGTGTCTTGTGTGGCTTCTGTGTCATAAAATATATACCTGATTGAAGGTACAAATTTTTTCATTTTTTCTATCATTTTTTTAACATCATTTAATAAAAGTAATTCGGCTATTTTTTCATAAACTTCTTTAGATTTTTTCATGTAATGTAATTCTACAACATGCTCACCTATTTTTAATAATCTGATACATCTACCGCATTTTTTACCTTTTCTACACATATATCTAATAAAAGATAACTTTTTATCTTTCAATTTATATAATATTGTATCAACTAAACAGTATCGGCTTAATTCAAGAATTTTGTTTATATTTATTTTTTCTTTTGGTTTTAACTTTAATTCAACTCTTAATTTTTTAAACGACATATCAGATTTTAAATATTTTTTATAATGGGATAACAAACAATTATTATTATTCGTTGAATTATTTTTTATTATCATTATAGGCTCTTCTTCCCCTCCATAATACCCAAATCTCCCCTTAAATCTATTATTTTTTGCTACAACTTCACCCTCTAATTCCTCCTCAATGGCTTCAAATTCTTGAGAAACAATTTTTTTATAAAATATAATTGGTTTAACTGTTATAGTTTGTTCGTAGTACATTCTGGCATTGCTACCTGTGCCTGAAGCAAAAGCAACCTCTTGAACTGTTGTACCTCTCGTGTGATAAACATAATTAACTCCATTTATTTCAACGTTTGTGTATAAATCAAAACCTTGCTCTAAAAAATTATTATGATTAGCCCTTATGAATCTATCGACTCGCTCGCCCCAATTAATCCCGCGAAATTCTATTCTATGGACTTGTTCGACATCTCCACGTCTTCCTGCTAACTCATAATATACATGATTGTAATATGGTCTTTGTGAAATTATTCGACTACCTAAATTAATTAGTGGTATTGTTCCAGATAATATTCTAAATGGTGTTGTGAAAGTCATTTTTATATAAGTATATATTATCTTGTCTCTATATTAATATGTAGAAATAAATTTTTTTATTTTTATTTTTTGGTTAAGGGGGTGAATTCAGGTAAAAGGGGGTGAAAAGCGGGTAAAAATAAAAATATAGTGGTCCTGTTTTA
>Ga0180438_10006239_pt1 | contig 16186 bp, 5 predicted proteins | sample SS_ome_12_FD_132455 | JGI IMG/M metagenome (GOLD analysis project Ga0180438, IMG submission 132455) | Hypersaline lake sediment archaeal communities from the Salton Sea, California, USA - SS_3_D_2 metaG | ecosystem: Environmental > Aquatic > Non-marine Saline and Alkaline > Hypersaline >...
CATCAGGGCCTGGTTAATCCGCCCGGCGGCTCCGGGGGCGATCAGCGATCGGGCCAGTGAGAGCAGCCTGCGGCGCGTCGGGGCGGCTTTGGGGTTCTGGCGGACGCGGAAGACACGGCAGAGCACACGGGTGACGTTACCGTCCACCACGGGAACGTCGCGGCCGAAGGCGATGCTCGCGATGGCGGCGGCGGTGTAGGGGCCGATGCCCGGCAGGCGCCGCAGTTCGTCGGCCGAGTCGGGCAGCCGGCCGCCGCGGTCGGCCACGACGCGCCGGGCAGCGAGGTGCAGGTTACGTGCGCGCGAGTAGTAACCCATTCCTTCCCAAGCCTTTAGCACGTCTTCAAGGTCGGCGGCGGCGAGGGTTTCGACCGTGGGGAACTGCCGGAGGAATCGGCCGAAGTAGTCGCCCACCGTTGCCGCCCGGGTTTGTTGGAGCATAATCTCCGACACCCAGATGGCATACGGGTCCCGTCGCCGTCGCCAGGGCAGCTTGCGGGCGGCGGGGTCCCACCACCTCAGCAGCGCCTGCCGAATGAGATCCGCCTCTGGATTCGCAGTTCGTGCCATGAGAGCCTGCCGCATTGTAGGCCACCGGGCCGGCTTGGCCAGCGTCGGACAAGCTCCTTTATCCTTATTCTCTGGTGATTTGCGAGAGCGCATTTACGTGTAGAAAAATCATTGATTCTCCCGACGAATGGCGTATGGTGCGAAATGGTGGGAGCCGTTGGCTTCCGGTCCGCTCGCAGTCTGTGTCCGCCCACGGTCGGGTGTATGATCGCTGGACGGACGAGGGCATTTGCATATCGAGCGTCTGAAGCAGCAGAACCGCTAGGCGGAGAACCCCCAGCATGAATGCCGACTTCACACACACCCGGCGTCGCGGGAACCTCTCGATCCTCAGCCGGCCCATGACGGGTCTGGTGCTGGGGCTGATCGGCTCGGCGGTCATTGGGGCCCTACCGGCCCGGCCGGCGGCCGGGGCGGACGGCGAGAAGCCCGAAGCCAAGCCGGCGGCGAGGGCCGATCCGACGACGAAGCCGAAGCCGACGACGAAGCCTGCCGCCGCGACCCAGCCGGCGCCCAAACCCGGCGTGATCAACGACGGCGGGACCTACACGGTCAGCGGCTTCGACCTGTCCTACCACGTGGCGCACGACGACCATCCGCCGCTGGAGCCGTTCGCGCAGATCCCGATCGAGCTGGGCAAGACGTCGGCGGGCTACGTCATGCCCCGGCAGGGCGTTACCACGGAGACGATTCGGCTGGCGGAGGTCGCCGGGCCGCAGGTGTTCTTCGCCAGCGCGATCAAGAAGATCAACGAAGAGATCGTCAAGGCGTTCAACCGCCAGGGGCTGGTGGGGATCTTCGTGGCCCCGCACACGGACGACATCGACCCGACGAGCAACAAGGACAAGCGTTCGGCGGGCAGCACGAGGCTTCGGCTGGTGGTGTGGTCGGCGACGGTTTCTCGCGTTCGGACGCTGGCCTCCGGCCAGCGGGTGCCGGAGGACGACCGGATCGACCATCCGCTCCACCAGCGGATCCGCGACAGGTCGCCCGTCCAGGAAGGCGACCTGCTGCGGAGGGACTGGCTGGACGATTACGTCTTCTTCCTGAGCCGGCACCCGGGCCGGCGGGCGGACGTGGCGGTCACGGCGGGGGCGAAGGCGGGCGAGGTCGCGCTGGACTACCTCGTTTCGGAGAACAAGCCCTGGCTGGTCTACGCCCAGGCGTCGAACACGGGCACGGAGGTGACCAGCAAGTGCCGCTACCGGTTCGGGTTCGTCCACAACCAGGTCACGGGCAACGACGACGTTCTGGCGGGCGAGTACGTCACCAGCGGCTTCGACGCCCCGGACGTGCAGTCGGCGTCGGGCTCGTACGAGGCGCCGTTTTTCGGCATCGACCGGCTTCGCTGGAAGGTCTACGGCTCGTGGGGGGACTTCGAGGCCTCGCTGAAGGGCGGGCCGTTCGGGCAGAACTTCACCGGCTACGACTGGCGGATCGGCGGGGAGATGGCCCTCAACGTCTACCAGAAGAAGCAGTTGTTCCTGGACGTCATCGGCGGGGCGACGTGGTGGCACCTGCTGGTGGAGAACGAGCAGACGGGCATCACCGGGGACGCGGACCTGTTCATGCCGCACGTGGGCGTGAAGGTCGAGCGGATCACGGAACTGGCCGCCACGGTCGGGTCGGCGACCGTCCAGTGGAACTGCGCCGGCGTGACCAGCGACCACGCCGTGGACCTCGAGCCGCTGGGGCGGACGGAGCCCGACGACGACTGGGTGACGATCAACTGGGACTTCCTCCAGACGTTCTTCATCGAGCCGCTGATCAACCCGGATATCTGGCAGGAAGCGGCGAAGCGGGAGAAGAGCCCGTTGGCCCACGAGATGGCCTTCCACTTCCGCGGACAGTCGGCGATGAACGGTTACCGGCTGATCCCGCAGAAGGAGCGGGTGCTGGGCGGGTTCTTCTCGGTTCGCGGGTACCCGGAGTCGGCCACGGCGGGCGACACGGCGTTCGTGGCCACCACGGAGTACCGGCTGCACATCCCGCGGCTGCTGAAGGTCCGCCCGCCGAGCAGGACGATCCTGCCTCTGGTGGGCACGCCGTTCCGCTGGGCGCCGCAGACGGTCTACGGGCGGCCGGACTGGGACCTGATCTTCCGGACATTCTTCGACATCGGGCGGGCGATGCATGTCAACCGGATGGTGCAGGAGAAGGACTTCACGCTGATGGGCGCGGGGGTGGGCATCGAGATCCAGTTCACGCGGCACATCAACCTTCGGTGTGACTGGGGGATGGCGCTGAGGGATCTGGACTCGGCCAGCCAGACGGTGCAGGGGGGAGACCACCGGTTCTACTGTGTCGCGACGGTGCTGTACTGACGGCGGCGTGGCGGGCAGACGGCGAGCAGTGGGTGAAGCGTTCGTGCGGCTTTAGATGGGAGCACACGTGATGAATACGAGGCATGGAGCGAATTCGCGTTCGACGGTGCGGATCGGCGAGCGCGTCGTGCAGGTCGGCGCGCTGCTGGGGATCGCCTTCGCCTCCTGGGCGATCGCGGCGCCCCAGGGCGAGCAGGTGATTCAGGGCGACGTGCAGTTCCAACGCAACGGCGCCACGACGGTCATCCACGCCGGCAACAACTCCATCATCCACTACAGCAGCTTCGACATCGCCGGCGGCGAGACCGTCCAGTTCGTCCAGCCCGGCGCGAGCAGCCGCGTGCTCAACCGGATCCAGAACTCCGCGCCGACGAACATCAACGGCACGCTCCAGGCCAACGGCATCGTGTACATCATCAACCCGGCCGGGGTGATCTTCGGGCAGGGCGCGGTGGTGGACACGGCCGGGCTGATCGCGGCGGCGGCGAACCTGTCGAACGCGGACTTCACCGGCGGGGTGGACCACTTCACCGGCGGGTCCGGCGCAGTGGTCAACTACGGGCGGATCGCGGCGCGGACGGTCAGCCTGATCGGGCGCCACGTGGCCAACCACGGCTCGATCGTCGCCGAGAACGGCATGGTGACGATGGTGGCGGGGGAGGACGTGCTGCTGGCCGAGGAGGTCGGCGGACACGTGATGGTGAAGCTGTCGGCCTCGGACGATTCGGCGGAGTCGTCGGCGGCAGCGCCCGCCGAGACGCCGGGCGTGGAGAACACCGGCACGATCGAGGCGCCCGGCGGGAAGGTCGCGATGGGCGCCGGCGACATGTTCGCCCTCGCCGCCCGCCACGCCGGATCGATCCAGGCCGCCGAGGTGACCGTCGACGGCCAGGCCGGGCGGACGGAAGTGACCGGCACGATCGACGCGACCGGCCCGGCCGGCGGGAAGGTGAAGATCCTCGGGGAGAAGGTGGCGCTGGTGGGCGCGACGATTGACGCATCGGGCTCGGCCGGTGGTGGCGAGGTGCTGATCGGCGGGTCCGTGGGCGGGGCCGACCCGGAGGTCCGCAACGCCGAGCGGACCTACGTCGGGCCCGAGAGCACACTCCGGGCCGATGCGATCGACGTCGGCGACGGCGGGACGGTGGTGGTGTGGGCCGACGCCTTGACGGGCTTTTTCGGCACGGCCACGGCCCGCGGCGGGCAGGGCGGCGGCGACGGCGGGTTCATCGAGACGTCGGCGAAGGGCCTGCTGTTCGTCGAGGCCCCGGCCGTCGTGGACATATCGGCGCCGGCCGGCTCGGGGGGCCAGTGGCTGCTGGACCCGACCAACGTGACGCTGAGCACCGCCGCGACGTCGGGCATGATCAACGGTCCGGACTGGGTTCCGGACGTGGTCCCGCCGGTAACGGGCAACATTCAGATTTCGGCCATCGTCAGCGTGCTCGAGACCGACGGGGGGGCGGTGACCGTCTCGACGGCGGGCGGCGGCGGGGGAACGGGCACGATCGACATCAACGACAACATCGACGTGGATCTGAGCACACATGCCGGGGCGACGTCGTCGTCGTTGACCCTCAACGCCCTGGACACGTTGACGGTCGGCAACCGCATCCGCGTGTACGGTTCGGACAACGCGGGCGACCAGCTCACGGTGAACCTGAACGGGTCGGCCGCCGTCGACGTCAACGCGAACATCGAGAACACCGCCGGGTCGGGGGCGATTGTCCTGAACACGACGGGGACGACGTTCGACAACACGGGGGGCACGATCAACCTCGCCGGCGGGACGGTGACGATCAACCACACCGGGGCCGTGACGATCCCCGCGGCGATCACGGGCAACAGCGGCGTGGTCATCACCTCCTCCGGCGCCGATATCAACGGCGCGGGGCTGGTGACGTCTTCGACGTCGGTGGATCTCAACGCCGACACGGGCATCGGCAACACGACGGCGGTGCAGCTCGCCACGCCGCTGGTGACCGCCGACTGCACCACCAGCGGCGACATCGACATCGACAACGCGCTCGCCACGCCGGTGACGCTGGGGTCGATGGCGACGCTGGCCGGCGGGAACCTCACGTTCGACCAGTCCGGCGGCGGCGCCCTTTCGGTGACGACCGCCACGACCGCCGGGGCCGCCGCGGTGACCATCACCAACACCGCCGCGATCTCGATCGGCGGGGCGGTCACCGGGAACGCGGGCGTGGTGATCACCTCCACCGGCGCGGACATCAACGGGGCGGGGCTGATCTCGTCGGCGACGTCGGTGGACCTGAACGCCGACACGGGCATCGGCAACACCGCGGGGATGGAACTCGCCACGCCGGTGATCACGGCCGACTGCGCCACCAGCGGCGACATCGACGTGGACAACACGCTCGGCGCGGCGGTGACGCTCACGTCGATGACGACCCTCCTCGGCGGGAACGTCACGTTTGACCAGTCCGGCGGCGGGAGCGTGACGGTGACGGCGGTCTCGACGGCCGGAGCCGGCGCGGTGGCGCTGACCGTCACGGGCGGCAACATGGACCTCGGCCACAATGTGGTCACCAGCGGCACGGGGCCGGTGGCGCTGAGCGCGGCGGCGGTCACGGCGACCAACGCGAGCGGCACGGAGGAGATCCAGACCGGCGGGAGCGTGAGCATCAGCGGCGACTCGATCGGCACGAACGCCAACCGCGTGGAGGTCCGCGACGCGACGGCGCTGACGGTTATCGACACGGGCGCGGGCGACATCTTCGTCAACGAGCTGAACGCCAACACGATCGCGAACACGGCGGTCGTCCAGCAGGCGGTGAACATCGGAGCGATCACGATCGACTATTTCGGCGGATCGGACGCGGTCAACATCGCCGACACGGCCGGCTCGCACGACATCGCCGCCGGCGGGGTCGAGCTGGATGACGTGGCCCACAGCTTCAGCTTCACGGGCATGGGCGGGCCGATCATCGACAGCGGCACGGTCACGGTCAACGGGGCGGTGGCCTTCATCACGGACGTCGCCGGCGGGGCGGGCATCACGCTGGACCAGGCGGCCAGCACGTTCGGCGCGCTGACGCTGCGGACGCTGGACGGCGGCGCGGCGGCGCCCGGGACCATCAGCGTCCTGAAGAACGCGGCGATTGCGCTCCAGACGGTCGAGACGACCGGCACGGCGAGCTTCACGTCGACCGGCGCGGGGGCGGACATCAGCGACACGGGCACGGGAACGCTCCGCGTCGACGGGGCGGCGACGTTCATCACGCGGCTCGACGGGGGCGGGGCCGTCACGCTGGACAACGCCGACTCGTCGTTCGGCGCCCTGGCGGTCCGTTCGCTGGACGCCGCCGGCGCCGTGGTGGACAACGGAGCGATCGCGGTGGTCGAGAACGCCGCGATGACGCTGGTGACCGTGGACACGACCAACACGGCGAGCTTCACGTCGACGGGCCCGACGGCCGACATCAGCGATACCGGCGCGGGGACGCTGAGCGTGGGCGGGGCGGCGATGTTCATCACGCAGCGCGACGGCGGCGGCGCGATCACGCTGGACAACGGCGACTCGACGTTCGGCGACGTGACGGCGCGTTCGCTGGACGCGGCGGGCGCGGTGGTGGACGCCGGGGCGATCGCCATCGCCGAGAATGCGGCGATGACGCTGGCGACGGTGGACACGACGGGCACGGCGAGCTTCACGTCAACCGGGGCGGGCGCCGACATCAGCGACACCGGCGGCGGGACGCTGACGGTGGGCGACGCGACGGCGTTCGTCACGCAATTGGACGGCGGGGCGGCGATCACACTGGACAACGGCGACTCGACGTTCGGCGACCTGACGGTCCGCTCGCTGAACTCCGCGGGCGCCGCCGTGGCCGGCGGGGCGATCGCGGTCGCGGAGAACGCGGCGATGTCGCTCGAGACGGTCGAGACGACCGGCACGGCGAGTTTCACGTCCACCGGCGCGGGCGCCTCGATCACGGACACGGGCACGGCCACGCTGAGCATGAACGGGGCCACGTTCGTCACGCAGTTGGACGCCGGCGGGCCGATCACGCTGGACCGCCCGGGCGCGACGTTCGGCAACCTGACCGTCCGCTCGCGGAACAGCGCGGGCGCCGCTTCGGCGGCGGGGACGATCACCGTGGTCAACGACGCCGCCCTGGCGATCGCACAGGTGGAGACGAACGGCACGGCCAGCCTCCAGGCGGGCGCCGGCGGGGCCGGCGGCAACCTGGTCATCAACGCCGCCGCCACCTTGCAGGCCGACGACCTGACGCTCCGCGCCGGCGACGGGCCCGGCGGGGACGCGACCGCGGTGGTCACCATCGGTTCGGCGGCCGGGTCGATCCTCGGCGTCGGCGGCGCGGGCCGGCCGACGACCTTCACGTTCCGGCAGGACGCGGCCGTCACTGACGCGACGCTACCGACGGCCGACCGATTCAACGGGGCGACCCCGCCGACCAACTACGTCGTCCAGGCCGACGACGGCGACCTGACCGTCGACGCCGCCAGCGCCAGACTTGCCGGCTCGGCCGTCACGGCCCGGGGCGACGACGCGGGTGGCGACACGATCATCGTCACGGCCACGGGCGTTACGACGGTCGCCTCGATGGCCGTCAACGGCATGGGCGGGGCGGACGTGATCACGGTGGACTTCACCGCGAACGACCCGATTCCCGCCGGCGGGCTGAACGTCGACGGCGGGGCGGGCAACGACGCGATCACGGTCGACTTCACCGCCGTTGCCGCCCTGCCCGCCGCCGGGCTGACCGTCGTCGGCGGAGCCGGCAACGATGTTATCACTGTCGATTTCACCGGCGTCGCCACGCCCAAGCCCGCCGGGGCGATCAGCGTCGACGGCGGGACGCAGACCGGCGCGCCCGGGGACTCGCTCGTGATCACCGACGGCAGCGCCACCACGGCGACCTACACGTTCGTCGGCACGGACGCCGACGGGCGGGACGGCACGGTCGTGCTCGACGGGATGACCATCAACTTCGACGGGCTCGAGCCACTCATCAACACCGGCACGGCCGCCGACATCATCTTCGCCCTGACGGCCGCCGCCGATGACGTCACGCTCCAGAACAGCGCAGTGGCCGGACAGTCGGAGATCGTCGACAACAATGTCGGCGCGCCGACGATCGAGGACACCATCTTCGCGAACCCGAGCAGCTCACTGACGATCAACGCGGGCGCGCAGGACGATCGGATCGTCTTCGCCGCGATGGACGGCGGCTTCGCGCCGGCGCTGGGGATTGCCGTCAACGGCGAGGGGGGCAACGACGCGTTCGTCATCTCGGCGGGTCTGACCCTGGTGGCCGGCTCGACGGTAGACGGCGGGGTGGGCACGGACACGGTGGACTGGTCGGCCACGACGAGCCGAACGGTCGTGCTGACGGGCAACGCAGCCGACGGTTTCACGGGCACGGAGGCGTCGATCCCGGGCGGGTTCAGCGACATCGATGCGCTGATCGGCAGCGCGGCGGACGTGACGGACTCGCTGACCGGCCAGGATGTCGTCAGCGCGTGGGCGATCAACGCCGCACCGTCGTACACGGACACGGTGGCGGCCCGGTCGGTGTCGTTCTCGAACTTCGAGACGCTCAACGGCGGGACGGACGTCGACACGTTCAACGTCACCGCCGGGACGATCGACACGATGAACGGCGGGGCGCAGAACGACGTGTTCAACCTTGACGGCGGGGCGGTCACCACGGCGATCAACGGTGAGGCCGGCACGGACTTGTTCGACTTCGCCGCCGGCTTCGCCCTCGGCGCCGGCGCGACCGTCGACGGCGGGAGCGAAGCCGACACGATCGACTGGGCGGACCAGACGGCTCGGACCGTGACACTGACGGGCAACGGGGCCGACGGGTTCGCCGGGACCGAGGCGTCGATCCCGGGGGGGTTCAGCAACATCGACGTGCTGATCGGCAGCGCGGCGGACGTGACGGACTCGCTGACCGGGCAGGACGTCGTCAGCGCGTGGGCGATCAACGCCGCGCCGTCGTACACGGACACGGTGGCGGCCCGGTCGGTGTCGTTCTCGCAGTTCGAGACGCTCAACGGCGGGGCGGACGTCGACACGTTCACCGTCAGCGCCGGCGGGTCGATCGCGACGCTCAACGGCGGGGCGCAGAACGACGTGTTCAACCTCGACGGCGGGACGGTCTCCGCGGCGGTCGACGGGCAGGCGGGCGACGACCTGTTCGACTTCGCCGCCGGCTTCGCGCTCGGCGCCGGCGCGACGCTCGACGGCGGGGCCAACACCGACACGATCGACTGGGCGGACCAGGCGTCGCGAACGGTCGTGCTGACCGGCAACGTGGCCGACGGGTTCGCGGGCACGGAGGCGTCGATCCCGGGCGGCTTCAGCAACGTCGACACGCTGGTCGGCAGCGCGGCGGGCTTGACGGACACGCTGACGGGCATGAACACGACGGCCACGTGGGCCATCAACGCGGCCCCGCCGTCTCAGTACACCGACACGGGCACGGGACAGGTGCTTGGGTTCTCGAACTTCGACAACCTGACGGGTGACGTCGGGGCGGACACGTTCACGTTCGGCTCGGGGGCGACGTTGGGCGGCAGCATCGACGGCGGCGGCGGGGCGGTGAACACGCTGGCGCAGACCGACGGCGTCAACGCCTGGCTGCTGGACGACGTGGGCAACACGGTCACCGGCCTCGGCGGGACGTTCACGAACATCGGCATCCTCCAAGGCGGGACGGGCGACGACACGCTGACGATCGACTTCGCCGGCGCGACGCCGATTCCGGCCGGCGGGGTGACGTTCAACGGCGGGGCCCAGACGGCGGGCGACCGCATCGTCCTTCAGTTGGGCGCGCCGGCGCTCGTGGCGCACACGTTCACCAATGACAACGACGGGGCGATCGACGTGACCGGCTCGGCCACGATCAACTACACCGGCCTGGAGGCGGCGGGGGCCAACCCGGGCATCACCGACAGCCTGGCGGCGACGGACCGCACGTTTACGTACGGGGCCGGCGCCGACGCGATCGACGTGACCACCGGCGGCGGCGGGGCGGGCGACAACGGCATCAGCCGCATCGACACGACCACCGCCAGCGGCGTGCAGGTGGACTTCACCAATCCGACGGCCGGGATCGTCTTCAACACCGGCACCGCCGGCGGGGGCGACGACACGGTGACGCTGAACCCCGACGGGCCCGGCGCGGGGGTGCGGTTCGCCGGGCCGATGACCGTCAACGCCGGTGACGGGCTGATCTTCGGCGCCGCCGGCGTGACCACCGGCGGGTCGCTGACGGCCACGGGCACGACGACGCTGGACGTCCAGGGCCCGATCAACACCCGGCCGCTGGCCCCGGCCGACAGCGGGGCGGTGATCCTGACCGCCGCGACGGGCCTGACCAGCGCGGTCGGCGGGACGATCACGACCACCGGCGTGGTCAACACGGGCACGGCCTCGGGGGCCGTGACGCTCGGCACGACGGGCGTGGGTGCGGTGAACATGGCCGGGGCGATCAGCACGGCCGGGGCGAGCAACAATGCCGGGGCCGGCAGTTCGGCCGGGGTGGTGACGATCACCTCGTGGAACGGCACGATCAGCGCGCCGGCGGTGACGGCCACCGGCGGGGCCAGCAACGTCGCGGCCGGCGGGCCCGGCGCGGCGGTGACGATCCACTCCATCGCCGGCCACGTGCCGGGCGAGATCACCGCCACCGGCACGATCGACACCAGCGGCGGGGACACCACGGCGGCCGGCAGCGGCGGTGGGGCCGCCGCCCCGATCACCATCAACACCTGGGACCCGGTCGGCGGGGGAGGGGCCGACACGGGCGAGTCGATCCTCGTGATGGGCAACCTGCTGGCCGTCGGCGGCGACGGGGCCGGCGGCGGGGCGGCCGGGGCGGGGGCCGGCATCGAGCTGCACGCCGGCTCGGAGGGGACGATCGTGGACCCCGACACCATTCCGGGCAACGCGGACGACCACTTCCGGCCGGATCACTGGATCATCCTGGGCGACGGCGTGGGCGCGGGGATCCCCGCGCTGACGGTCAACGCCAGCCAAGGCGCGGGCGCGGGGGCCGGCCTCGGCGGGATCGTCCGGTTCCACTTCGGAGACACGGTCGTCCCGGCCAACCTCCGCGACAACGGCGCGGGGGCGGCGGTGGTCCCGAGCGTCGCGACGATCGTCGGCAACGAGAGCGCAGTGAACATCGCCGGCCGGCAGTTCATCATGGGCCCGACCGCCGCCGGCGCGCCGACGCACCCCGACGGCGACATCGAGAAGTTCACCGGCCTGGGCAGCGTGTCGATCATCGTCACCGACACGGCGCGGGTCGGCGGGATCACCGCCGGCGGGGCGTTGACGGTGACGGCCCCGACGGTCGAGATGCTCCTGAGGCCGGGCGCGGGCGTGCTTCAGTTCGTCGGCGGGGCCTCGGGCCTCATCCAGGACACCGCCGTGGACTTCGTCGGCACGACGGTCAACGTCGCCGGCGCGCGGGTGGACATTCCGACGGCGACGGGCGGGGATCTTCCGGCCCTGGCGGCGGCGGTTCAGCCGGCCGTGTCGACCTTCTTCGGCGGGCCGGGCATCAACGTGCTGGCGCTATCGGCCCTGCCGGCGCTGACGGGCAACGACGCGCTTCTGGCCCCGCCGACCGGGGCGGTGTGGTACACGAACGGCTCGGCCGCCTCCGGCGCGTTCTTCACCGCATTCACTTCCGACCTGGCCACGTCGCTGGCTTCGGCGCTGCCGGGGCAGGACGTGGACGTCGAAATCGCCTCGGGCGTCGAGGCGGCCGAGAGGGAGGAGCTGGTCCGTCACCTCGGCATCTTCCTGAAGGACAAGCCGACCGAGGAGGACGTGGAGGCCTTCCTCGGCGGGCGGTGGTTCTTCGACGACATCCCGGAGCGAGCCCACGTGGTCACGGCGGGCCAGTGGCCGCTGGGCACGGCGGCGTCGCAGTCGGTCAACCGCGTCTCGATCGACCGCATCCCCGGCGCGTTGGCGAGGCGGGCGTTGGCGAGGTACCGCGGGCTGTACTGGCGGCAGCGGACCGTCGAGCAGCCCGACGGGACGACGAAGCAGATCTGGGTCGCCCGCACCCGGGGCATCCGCGACGTGCTGCTGAAGGCCTTCGAGGCCTACAGCGGGCCGAAGGGCGAGCAGTTCGACGCGAAGGCCTTCTGCCAGTGGGTCCGCTCGGCGCCGCAGCAGACGGCCGCCCGGGACCTGCTGTTCCGCCTGTCGGCGCTGTTCCGGGACGTCGAGCTGCTTGGGCTCGGGCCCGTCGAGCAGGCGATCAGTCACCGCCGCCTGGCCGGTCCGGTGCGGCCCAAGGGCGTGGGGCTCCAGAGCTTCATCGACGTCGTGCAGACGATCTCGCCGACGCCGGAGGAGCTGGCCGCCGCCGAAGCCGCGGCGGCCGACCAGCCCGCCCCGGCCGACGCGGCGCCTGAGAAGCCGTCGAACAAGGCGTCCGGCGAGAAGACAGAGCAGCCGAAGGGATAAGGTGACATGCCGATAGACGTCGAGTCGCTGTTGGCCGAGATCAGCCCGGAATCGCCTTGCGGCGAGGACCTGACGTACGAGCCGGAGTACCTGGAGGCCGAGCGCCTTGCGCAGGGGACCCCCGCCCAGTGGTCCGGCGACCAGATCGTCGTCGAGGCCGTCGAGCCCGACTGGCGGGCCGTCCGAGAGCTCGCCGTGGCCCTGCTGGGCCGGACCAAGGACCTGCGCCTGCTGCTGCATCTTTCGCTGGCCCTGCTGGGCACCGAAGGGCTGCCGGGCCTGCGCGACGGGCTGGCGCTGCTGCGCGGGGTGCTCGAGAAGTACTGGGACCACGTCCACCCGCAGCTCGACCCGGACGACAACAACGACCCGATGGAGCGGCTGAACATCCTCGCCTCCCTCTCCTCGCCGGCGGAGTTCCAGGACCCGCCGACGACGTTCACGGCCCTGCTGAACGCTCCGCTGTGCACCTCGCCGATCTTCCACCGCAGCTACGGCCTGCGGGACATCCGCCTGGCGCGAGGGGAGATGACGCCTCGTTCCGACGAAGAGCGCGTGGCTGACACCGTCGAGATCGAAGCCGCCTTCACCGGCGACAAGCTGTCCGACAGCCAGCGGGCCGAGCTGATCGAGTCTCTCCAGGCCGTTGCGTCGGCCGCCCAGGAGGCCGCCCAGCACGTCAGCGCCATCGACACGATCCTCACCGAGCGCGTCGGCGCCGACCAGGCGCCGGACCTGACGGAATACTACGGGATGCTGGCCGGGGCCGCCGGGCACGTCAACGAGTTCCTCTCCCGCAGCGGGGCCGCCGTCGGCCCGGCCGGCCAGCCGGCCGTCGCCGAAGCGGCCGAGAGCCCCCCCACCGGCGCGGCCGCGGCGGGCGGGCCGGCCCTGTCCGGCGAGATCCGCTCGACCGACGACGTGATCAAGGCGCTGAACAAGGTCTGCGAGTACTACGCCCGCACCGAGCCGTCCAGCCCGGTCCCCCTGCTGCTTCAGCGGGCCAAGCGGCTGGTCCGCAAGAACTTCATGGAGATCATCGCGGACCTGACGCCCGATTCGGTCCGGACGATCGAGATGATCAGCGGCCCGCAGGAGATGCCCCAGGACGAGGCGCAGCAGTACTAGCCCGCCGCAGGTGTCGGCTCATCGCGGCGGCCCGTCTGCGGCGCGGCAATTCTGCGGGACCAGCCGTCGGCGCCAACCTGTCCTCCGGTGGCCGGGGGCCAAAAGGCCGAGGCGAAGTTGACAAGGTAACGGCCGGAGAAGTAGAATTATGTGTCCGGGCACCTCCTGAAGCGCCTGACGGCCGGCCGGCGGCTCGCAACGGCCCCGGATCGAGTTGCTCTGCCGAGGCCGCAGGTCGGTCGGCTGAATCGCGCAGACGGTCTTTGGCTATAGCGATCGGCATAAGTGGCCGATAAACCCTCTTACCGTATGATTTTGCTGTAGGCGTGCGAGTCCAGTTCGAGAAAGGAGCAGCCATGGCAAAGGAAAGCAGCCAGAAGTTCATCGGCCGAAACCGGGCGCCGCGCGTTCAGGTCGAATACGACCTTGAGCTGTACGGCGCCGAGAAGATGATCAGCTTGCCGTTCGTGATGGGTGTGATGGCCGACCTGTCCGGCAAGCCGGAGGAGGCCCTTGGCCCGGTCCAGGACCGCAAGTACCTCGAGATCGACGTGGACAACTTCGACGACCGGTTGAAGGCGATGAAGCCGCGCGCCGCATTCCGCGTGCCCAACACGCTGACCGGGGAGGGCAACCTCTCGGTGGACATCACGTTCGAGAGCATGGAGGACTTCTCCCCCGCGGCGGTCGCGCGGAAAGTCGACTCGCTGAACAAGCTGCTGACGGCCCGGACGCAGTTGTCCAACCTCCTGGGGTACATGGACGGCAAGGCCGGGGCGGAGGAGCTGATCGGCAAGCTGCTCCAGGACCCCGCACTGCTCCAGGCGCTCGGTTCGACCCCCGCCGCCGCAGAGGGCGGCGAGGCAGAGGCCGGCACAGAGAATGAGGAGAACAGCGATGGCTGAAGGCGAACAGCAAGCCGAACAGGCACAGGAGCAGGCGGCCGAGACGCTCGAGCTCGGCGACTTCCAGACGCTGTTGAGCAAGGAGTTCAAGCCCAAGACCGACAACGCCAAGTCGGCGATCTCCGACGCCGTCTCGACCCTCGCCCAGCAGGCGTTGGCCGAGACCGAACTGATCAGCGACGACGCGATCCGCTCGATCGAGGGGATGATCGCCGAGATCGACCGGCGTCTGGCGCAGCAGTTGGACCTGATCCTCCACAACGAGGAGTTCAAGAAGCTCGAGGGCACGTGGCGCGGCCTGAGCTACCTGGTCAACAACACGGAGACCGACGAGACGCTCAAGATCCGGGTGCTGAACATCTCGAAGAAGGACGTCGGCAAGACGCTGAAGAAGTTCAAGGGCACGCTGTGGGATCAGAGCCCCCTGTTCAAGAAGCTCTACGAGGACGAATACGGCACGCCGGGCGGCGAGCCGTACGGGTGCATCGTGGGCGACTACGAGTTCAACCAGACCGCCCCGGACGTGGCGATCCTCCAGGGGATGGGCCAGATCGCCGCGGCGGCCCACGCGCCGTTCATTGCCGCCGCCGACCCGAACGTGATGAACATGGACTCCTGGCAGCAGCTCGGCGACCCGCGGGACCTGACGAAGATCTTCCAGACGCCCGAGTACGCCCCCTGGCGGTCCCTCCGCGACTCGGAGGACTCCCGCTACATCTGCCTGACGATGCCCCGCTTCCTCTCCCGCATGCCCTACGGGGCCGAAACCAACCCCGTCGACGAATTCGACTTCGAGGAGGACACCGAGGCGGCGGACCACTCGAAGTACTGCTGGTCGAACTCGGCCTTCGCGATGGCGACGAACATCAACCGCGCGTTCAAGCTGTACGGCTGGTGCACGCGGATCCGCGGCGTCGAGAGCGGCGGGATGGTCGAGGGGCTTCCCTGCCACACCTTCCCCACCGACGACGGCGGCGTGGACATGAAGTGCCCCACCGAGATCGCCATCACCGACCGCCGCGAGGCGGAGCTGGCGAAGAACGGCCTGATGCCGCTGAGCCACTGGAAGAACACCGACTACGCCGTCTTCATCGGCGGCCAGACCCTGCATCAGCCGGCCGTCTACGACGATCCCGACGCGACGGCCAACGACAACCTCAGCTCGCGCCTGCCCTATCTGTTTGCCGCCTCGCGATTCGCCCACTACCTCAAGTGCATCGTGCGCGACAAGATCGGCAGCTTCAAAGAGCGTGAGGACATGTCGAAGTACCTCAACGACTGGATCATGAACTACGTCGAGCCGGACCCGCACAACGCCTCGGAAGAGCAGAAGGCCCGGCGCCCGCTGGCGGAGGCGGAGGTCGTCGTCGAGGAGGTCGAGGGCAACCCGGGATACTACTCGGCGAAGTTCTACCTCCGTCCGCACTACCAGCTCGAGGGGTTGACGGCCTCTCTTCGGCTGGTCAGCAAGCTGCCGTCGGCCAAGGGCGAGTAGCGCCCGGGCCGGCGTGAGGTGATAAGAGGGCTCCCGCCGCCGGCGGGTGGATCGGCGGCGGGCGCCCAGAGGCGCGCCCAGGGAATTGCGGCTTCGGCCGCACTGCAAAAGGAGATGCACGATGTCGTACGACATGTTCATCAAGATTGACGGGATCAATGGCGACAGTGCCGACGACAAGCACAAGCAGTGGATCGAGGTCAACTCGTACAGCCACCGAATCAGCCAGCCGGTCGGCGGGGCGATCAGCGCCCAGGGCGTGCACACCGGCGGCCGG
>Ga0180438_10006242_pt1 | contig 16177 bp, 14 predicted proteins | sample SS_ome_12_FD_132455 | JGI IMG/M metagenome (GOLD analysis project Ga0180438, IMG submission 132455) | Hypersaline lake sediment archaeal communities from the Salton Sea, California, USA - SS_3_D_2 metaG | ecosystem: Environmental > Aquatic > Non-marine Saline and Alkaline > Hypersaline >...
ATAAAAGACTGCATCAGAGTTTGAATTATCAAACTCCTGCAGAAGTTTATTTTAAAAATTAACAAAGAGGGTGTGTCTTAGTTTTGCCGTTTTTTTGTCTTGACAAAGGGGTACACCTTAGACAAGGCTGTCCTAACTTAGTGCCAGCCTGTGCGTTAAACGCAAAACGAGGAACTGTTTTTGGAAAAAGAAAAATTCCACAGGTAGGTTTAAATGTTTGTGTTGAAGAATAAAAAAATTTGATTTTTAAATATTACCAAATGATCAGTTTTGTTCCAGCCCCATAGGTTCTTTCTACTTCATGGTTCATAACTGGCTGGCTCCAGCGGAATATTTTCTCGGCAGCAGAAGTAGGTGCATTAATACATCCATGGCTTTGGGGCGTAGTGCCAAATCTGTAATGCCAGTAAGTCCCATGGATTGCATGTCCTCTTTCTGTAAAGAAATTATTATAAGGAACGCCTGGCAGGTCAAAATCAGACCCTTGCATATAGCGGCTTGGAGTTTTAGCACCAATACTAAATTCTCCTCTTGGAGTTGTGTCCCATAGTCCGCTTGAAATAGAAGCCCTTAAAACAATTTCTTCCTCTTCAAAGGCGGTTAAAGATTGGCTTTCAAGGTCAACTTCTATTCTTTTGCTCTCTGGCGGCACATATTCTTGATGGTTTTCTCTTAAAGAATTTATCGGAGCCATGTCTTTTCGGGTTACTAGATTTATTCTTCTTAAATCAAGGGGAACAACTAAGTCTTTCTGGGCCAGCGGCGCTTTTGGATTATGTAGCCAGCTGTCTCTTTCTATCCCTAACCACCAATTCATAGGTAAACCTAAAAAGGCTTCAGTACCAGCAATAATCCTATCAATGCGTAGAAGACAGCCTTTAGGGTAAGAAGGGCCTTCAACAAGCACTCTATTATCATCTTCTTGTCTGTAAGCTGGTATATCTTCAACTAAGGAAGCATAGGCGTCAACTGAATAAATTCTTTCTTTACCACCAAGCCCGCCCGTCAAAAACATTCCTCCACAGGCTTTGAGAAAATTTCGTCTAGAAAGAGAAAAACCTTTGTTAATCATAAAAATCCCTCTATTTCAAAGGATTATATCACTTTTTAATAAAAATAGCGTTTTTTTGAGCAGATGTAAATGTTGCGACCTCCTTGACAATTCCACAAGACGTTTGATAATGTGTTTTTAATGTGGTTGAGGACTACCTTTACCACCTGCCCAAGTTATTTATTTTAAGGCAACTTAATGGTTGGCTTTTTTTATAATAAAAGGTTAAAAAATGAAGAAAATAATTCTGTATGTTCTATTTGCTATTTCTTTTTTATTTTGCTCGTCAAAAATTGCTAAGGCAGCCACATTTGATTTATTTCATATCATCTATAATGGGACTCAGCAAAATGAGCCTCTCATCTATAAAAATTTGATAATTTGGACAGACTGGAGAGGAGCGTTAGGATTAGATATTTGGGGTTATGACCTTAAGACAAAACAAGAATTTCCAATAATTAAGGATAAAATCGGCCATCAACGGGCAACAGGCCCTTCAGATAAATATTTGGTTTACAATGACGACAATGGAAATCTCGGAGAAAATGACGTTAGGGTCTTAAACTTAAAAACAGGCGAAGACAAATTAGTGGCAGGAAGGTCGGTTAATCAAGCCAATGGCGTAATATCGGGAAATTATATTGTCTATATTGAAGGGGGTGTCTGTGGAAAGTTAATTGGGTATAACCTGGTTTCAGAAAAGTCCACGTTAATAGTTAATTATACCTGCTATCCTTATGACATCTACAACAACACGGTAGTTTATACAACCTACACGCCAGCAGAGCTTAATGATGTTTATAGCTATGATATTAAGAAAAAGAAGTATTTCCCGATTGCTGCTGGTAACGGCAATCAAGCTCAACCAGATATCTATAAGAATAGGGTTATCTGGCTCGATCATGCTTCAGGTGGATTTGGAGATGGTTACTCAATAATAGTTAAAGATTTAAAAAATAACGAAGAAGAAATCGTTTATCAAGCTTCTATAAATGCTGTCGGCTCGCCAACCCTTTCAAACAAGTACGTTTTTTGGTCTGAAGGCCCCGCCAAACACTTTATGTCAATTAAGGGGTTTGATTTTGAGACAAAAGAGGTTTTTGAAGTTTTTCCAATTGGACCTCATCAGAATACGAGAACAAGTATTAGTACCTGGAAAAATGCCGTTGTTTGGATGGCCTGACGCACAGGCAATGGTGATATCTACGGAGCCACTTTCTCTAGAGAGTAGTTAAAGCAAAAATAGAAAGGAGGTGAAAAATAAAATGAAAAAGATATTTGCTTTTTTGGCTGTGTTAACAGCTTTTTTGTTAGTAGTAATGCCTGTTTCTGCTAAAAAGGATAATACTTGCGCCACTATAAAAGATGGCTCTATTGTTGATGGGGCTGGCGACCCAGTTGTAATCGGATACAACGATTGGGGCTACAACTACCAAGCCCATATGTTTAATAGTATGTGGTGTGATTATCACCCTACTTACAGACCAGGAGGGGCTAATCACGATTGGTGTGTAAATAACATGGCAGATGTAGAGCTTATGATGAAGTGGAGCGATACCTGGCTATCCAATAAAGACTGCAATGGTGATAATAAGTTAGACAGGGGTTACTCTTGCAATCCTGATAATCCCACCAGTTCTGCCTGTCCAGGAGCTTGGCTAACTAACCATGAAAGAGGAAGCTATAAAAGCCTAGTCGGAGATTGGGTTATTTCAGTTGACTATGGAGGGACAAAATACAACCATGATATGGAAATTACAGAACAAAATACTGAATTTAACTTGAGTGGCATTGGTCATTATCCAGCGGGCGGCCCTTACACAATTAATTGGACATTGGTCAATAGTTACTTTAGTGGCGATAATGTCCATTTAGTGTTAGATTATGATGGGTCAAGCTATGTTGCTACTTTAGATGGCACAATCAATCCCGATGGGTCAATGAGCGGCACATGGTCTAGCAATACTGGCCAATCTGGCGATTGGACTACTACAAGTGGCGCTGTTGCTACCTGCGAATACAATGTCTTTACTAAAATGGTAACGCCATCGGCAGAAAAAGGAGATTATAACGCAGATGGTGTTTGGTATAACGCAGATGGTGAAGAAATTGGTGCAGCAATCTGGGGCGCTTATGCTATAACTCAAATTGTAAAGAGCGATACTTGCGCTGAAACTCAAGGATTGCAATATAAAAGCTCAGTCAGTCCAGGGCTTGGATACTACACCCCGCAGCCATAGCTTTAGAAATAAAGCAGCTTATAAACAGTCCATCACTCTCCTGATGGGCTGTTTTTTCTGCCCTGAAGAACCAACAATCTTGTCTTTCTTTTTCAAGCGAGGCTGCTTCTTTATGATGTGATGGAGTAAGAGTGTCGCGCCGGCGCGACACTTGGGTAAATTTGTTACTCAACCATTTTGGATCCCTAAAAGTCTGATAATCTCATAAATCCGCACCAAACTTTTGGCTAAATTCTTTTCTATGGTGTTAGATTTGTGCGTCGGCGCACACTTGGAAACTTTCCACGGCCGTGGAAAGTTTAAAATATGGCCAGGACTCCTCTAAATGGAAAAGAGCAGGTGGAGGCGTTTAAGGGGATATATAAAATCATTCGACACATCTGTCGAATCAAAATATCGTTCTTATGACAAAGGGTGATCGAGGGGATTTGAACCCCCGACTTCCTGCTCCACAGGCAGGCGCTCTACCACTGAGCTACGATCACCATATTTAAAACTTTTTACGAAATTAGAAAAGTTATAGCAAGGTCCGCCCTCGGAGTATTCCAGCCTGCCCGGAGTATTTCGGGGACGGTCCTTGCCAGAACCAATAACAATCAACAATACTTTTACTATTTTACCATTTCTTGAGAAATTGTTAAATTGAAAAAGTTGCCAACAGGCTAACACCCCCATAAAAAGTTGAGCTTTTGTTAGTGGGTTCAACCTTGTCCAATGCTAAAGTTGGAGCGACTGAGGGAACGACTACTAAAAGGATAATAAAGGGGGCTTTTTTCACCCAGTGCAATAAAAAGACTCTTATATTAATTAAATTGGCGTATCGACACTGGCCCGCCTCACTTGTTGCCTAACAGAGGAAATTGTTAGGGCTCAACTATTACAATTAATGTCAAAAACCGTCAGGTGGATCCACCAAAAATTACACATAAAATTGTAAAGGTTTTTGTAAAGGTTTTTGTAAGGTAGTAATCACTAATATACCTGACCGAAATCGCTACACTCAATGTGTTGCAGGCGGGCGAATCAAACACAATATACAAATATACGAATTATTTTAAGAAGTAATAGCTTTTTTTGGTGGAGCCTTTTTTGGATAGTAAGCCTTTTTCAACCAAAGACTTTAGAAGCCGGTGGGCCTGCTGCCGGGAAACCTTTAAGTTTTCAGCAACCTCCGGAGAAGTGATTTCTTTTCTTTCCTGAATAAGAGCCAAAACCTCTTTTTCTTTAGGGCTTGGCCTATCTTCCACTTTAAGACTCAAAAGTCCTTGTTTTACACGGTCTAAAGCGCCCTGTAAAGAATACTTGACCCCGTCGGAAAAATACTCAAGCCACTCTGTCTTATCGCCCTCATCTGCTGTATGAAGTTTGTCTGAATATTGCAAGCGGTCAATGTCATAATAATCATCTAAGACAAAGTATTTGTTTATTAAATAATCGTTTTTCAGAAAAACTAAGGCAGTCAAAAGCCGGCACACCCGGCCATTGCCGTCAATAAAGGGGTGGATATAAACAAAATGGTGATGAAAAACACCGGCCTTTAAAACAACTGGTGATTTATCCGCTTTAACCCACGAAAAAAGTCTTTCTAAAACTTTTTCGATCTTTTCTTTCTTATGAAACGGCGGCTCGTGCTTTACCTCCAAAGAAAGGTTTTCTTTTCCCTCTTCAAGATACTTGCCGACAACAACCCTTTTATTGCGGATTCTGCCGGCAATCCTGTCTTTTACCCCCTTTAAAAGCTTTTCGTGTACGTTTTTAGTCATTCTAATAGAGATATCCTCATCTGCATGGTTTTTCAAATTCTCAAGAAGAGAAAAATAGTTTTTAACCTCTTTTTCATCGCGATTTGTCGGCACGCGGTCGCCTAAAAGTAAGTTGGTTACTTCTTGCAAAGATAGGGGATTACCCTCAATGCTGTTTGAAACATACGAGGATTGGATTAAGTTTTTCCTCTGAAGGCTCAACTCCAATTTCTTAGGAATCCGCATTGCCTCAATCTGTCCATACAGCCGCTCTGTTTCAGTAATATTTTTAAGAAGCTTTGGGGTTAGAGTGTAGCTTGGTTTGAACATAGTTAGAGTAATTGGAAAACTTTGCTTATTATACCAATTGTAAACCTATTTGTAAAGGTAATTGTAAGCTTGTGAGTCGCCAGGGAGTCGAACCCTGAACCTACTGCTTAAGAGGCAGTTGCTCTGCCGATTGAGCTAGCGACCCTTCGTCATTTTATTCTTCAGGGCAAGCCCTTTTATTATATCCTACAGTTTTGTGCTCTCGGCGTGACTTGAACACGCAACCTTCTGTTCCGAAGACAGACGCTCTGTCCATTGAGCTACGAGAGCTAACTGGCATTATTTTACCATTTTTCTTGATCTAATGCTTTTCTAACCAGTTTTTGTATTCCTGTTGAGTATTGCAGGGCTTTTTTAGGCTTTTTATAGATAAAAGCAGGCAGGCCAAGTTTTTGAGCCAGACGCCTTACAATAATTTTATTTTCCTTTTTATTCCTCAGCAAATCAGTTGGCAACCCCAAGCTAAATTTAACTACTTTCTTATCTAAAAACGGAGAAAAAAGTTCAAGTCCAAACTTTTTAAAAATCCCCATGTCTCTTACCTCATCAACTCTTTTTAATCTTTCATATTCTTGCCTTATCAATTCTTTTAGCTTGTTGCCTTGAACCTTATTACCTTCAACCTTCTTATACTTATGATAGCCGGTAAAGAGTTCATCTGAACCCTGGCCGCAAAAACAAGCTTTAAGCTTTAAGCTTTTAGCTCTTTTCGCCAGAAAATACATTGAAAGCCCTAAAGAAAACTGCATTAAATTTTGTTCAATCTTAAATTCCTTTAAAATCTTTTTAAGTTTTGGCAACTCTTTTTTTATATATTTCTCGTCAACATCAACAAAAACTAAGGGTAAATCCAAAAAATTAGCCGCTTTTTTAATATGTTCTACATCTTTTGCCTTCTCGGTCCGCAGAGACAAAAGGGTGGGAGACGTACCATGGGAGGCATCTCTGGGGGAGAAGTTGCAATCTTTAGCTAATTTTGCTGTCAGACTGCTATCGACCCCGCCAGAAAAAAGCAAGCCAGCCTTCTTCAGGCCGGGCCTGTGTAACTTTCTAAACGATTTTTTTAATAACTTTTCAAATTGTAAGATATAATCTTCTTGAACCATTAAACTATAGACAAAAGACAAAACCGATAGAATTCAGGCATTTTTGCCATTCTACGGAATTAGAAAGGCTATAGCAAGGTCCGTCCTCGGAGCCTGCCCGGAGTATTCCCAGGACGGTCCTTGCCGGAACCAATAGTATCTTTGTGTAGTTTCTAATGACGTTTTCTATAACTATGAAGCCGTCTAATCTCACTCATTTTACCATCAAACTCGCTCAAAACCCGCCAAGAAATAAAAAAGAGCTTTCTCGGGCTAAAAGAAAGTGGGCTAAGCTCACTAAGGCAAACCATTTAATTAAAAACAGCCAAATCTTAAAAACTTACAGGCTATTGGTTAAAAAGGGCAAAATTAAGGCAAATTCTCGCCTGGAAGACTTATTAAGACTTAAAAAAGTTCGTTCCCAGTCCGGCATTGTGCCAGTTGCAGTTTTGACCAAAGCCTACCCTTGCCCTGGCAAATGCGTTTATTGCCCGGTTCAAAAAGGTATTCCTAAAAGCTATCTGGCTGATGAGCCGGCCGTTTTGCGGGCCAAGATGTTTGGCTTTGACCCTTTCAAACAAACTGCCGCCAGAATAGAGCAGCTTCAAAAAAACGGCCATAAAACCGATAAAATCGAGCTAATCATCATTGGCGGCACGTTCAGTTCGCTGCCAAAAAGATACCAGTCTTGGTTTATCAAACGCTGTTTTGAGGCAGCGAACAAAAATCAAAAATCAAAAATTAAATATAAAAAATACAAATTAAATATAAAAAAATTAAAGGAAATTCAGAGAGAGAACGAAATGGCTGAGAACCGTATCATCGGTTTGACTCTAGAAACACGACCAGACTTTATAAACCAAGAGGAGATCAGATGGTTTAGAAAACTAGGCTGTACCCGCGTTGAAATTGGCGTCCAGTCTTTAGATGACAAAATCCTGAAAAAAATCAAACGCGGCCACACGGTTGTTCAAACTGCCAAGGCTATCAAGCTTTTAAAAGACGCTGGTTTTAAGGTTTGCGCTCACATGATGCCAAATTTGCCCGGCTCAACTCCTCAAAAAGACCTAACCCAATTTAAAAAGCTTTTTACTGACCGAAGGTTTAAACCTGATATGGTTAAGGTCTACCCAACTATGGTTGTCCCCCTGTCAAAACTATATCAGTGGTATAAAAAGGGCAAATTTAAGCCATACTCTGACAAACAACTAATTGACCTTTTGATAAAAATTAAAAAAATAGTGCCGCCTTGGGTGCGCATAAACCGTTTAGTCCGCGACATACCGGCCGGCAACATCGCTGCCGGTTCAAAACTTTCAAACATGCGCCAAATTTTGCAAAAAAAGATGGAGGGAAAAAATATTAAATGCCAATGCATCCGCTGCCGGGAGATTAAAACCCAACAAATGAAAACTTGTAGCTTGCAGCTTGAAACTTACTGCTACCACGCCAGTGGAGGGAAAGAGTATTTCTTGAAATTTGTTGATGATAAAGACAGGCTTTACGGCCTTCTGAGACTCCGTCTTGAAAAAAAATCCTGCTTTGCAGGAGTCCGTGAACTCCACGTTTTTGGAGAAGCGGTTAGCCTTGGCAAATGCAAAAAAGCCGCCAGCCAGCATAAAGGCCTGGGAAAAAAACTCTTAAAAAAAGCGGAAAAAATAGCCAAAAAGAAAGGTTTTAAAGAATTAGCCGTCATTGCCGGCATCGGCAGCCGGCAGTATTACCGAAAACTGGGATATAAACTAAAAGATACCTATATGGTCAAAAAATTGATATAATATAAAATAGTTTGCTTCGAGCGAGCCCGAGAGGGCTTACCTCGAGCCTAGCGAGAGGCCGCCATAGTTCAACGGATAGAGCAACCGTCTTCCCCGCCTGCAAAAGCTTGAGCTTTAGCAATTGCGGGCAGGCAAGCAGTAGATTTTTGAAAGCTCCTATAGTTCAACGGATAGAGCAACCGCCTTCTAAGCGGTAGATCTAGGTTCGATTCCTAGTAGGAGCACCATTTGGAAGATTGCAGCAGAATTCGGAATGGCACTCGCCGAGCCGCCCATTTCGGCGAGTGCCATATGAGGAAAATCAAGCCGCGCCTGCAGGCGGCGGTCTTAAGAAAAGAATAAAAAGAAAAACGCAAAAATTTTAAAGAAAAATTTAAAAAAGAAATAACTATTTCTTAAACCTAACTTACTTTGTATAATCACGACTGTCAATGCTCTTTCTGACATTCTGACAACTTTTGGGCATTTCTGCCCAAAAGTTGTCCTATATTTTTTGGTCAGCTCCAGGGACCAGTCATAGAAAAAACCGCCTTTTAAATAAAAGACGGTTTTTATTTTTGCAAAAAAAGTTAGTTTTGATACAATAACCTTAAAATAAAGTCGCCCTGCGGGCGACTAAAAATAAAAACAAATTTTGCTTTTGAAAGCAAAATTTGTAAAAATCGCGCACAATGGAAACATTTTTTCAAAAAAATCTGGATCCGTAGCTCAGATGGCCAGAGCGTTCGGCTTACATCCGAAAGGTCGGGGGTTCGAGACCCTCCGGATCCACTCTTCTCCAATTTGCATTGGAATCAGAGTAAACTTATAATATACAAGGTTTACCTTGAATAATTTAGTATGAGAAGTTACAAACAAAAAAGTTTGCTTTGACCCCGGATCTGAGGGAGAAAAGCCAGGATAGCCAAGTTAGTCACGGCGCGACTCTGAAAAAGTTGAGATCTCGGTGCAATTCCGAGTCCTGGCACTCAACTCGACTTTGCACATTGACATGAACTTAAACCTTATGTTAAATAAATATAAACTGTGAGTTCAAAACGACAAAAAGGAGCTGAGTTACTCAGGAAAGGATACAGCTACAACCAAGTAAAGCAAAAGATCAAGGTGTCTAAAAGTACGCTTAATTATTGGTTTAAACAGCTGTCCCAAAAAGAACAAGAAAAAATCAAAGTTTTTAGAATTAAAAATTGGAAAAAAGCCTATAAAAAACACGCTCAAAGAATAAAGGGGAGAACGCTAAAAAAGGAAAAACAAACCCAAAAAAAAGCAGCTCAGGAAATTAAAAATATCTCTAAAAAAGAGCTGTTTTTAGTAGGAGTCGCTCTTTATTGGGCCGAAGGGGGAAAGAAAAATCGCTGGGGACTTCAATTTAGCAACTCTGACCCCGAAATGATTTCTTTAATAATGAAATTCTTCCGCAAAATATGTTGTGTTAAGGAAGAAAAATTCTACATGCAATTAATTTTGCATGAAAATATCGAAGAAAAAAAAGCTATAAATTATTGGGCTAAAATTACTCAGGTTCCTGAGGATCAATTTAAAAAACCATGTTACTCCTTAAGTAAAAGCAGTAAAAAAATTAGAAAAAAGCGCCAGTTGCCGTACGGCACATTGCAAGTCAGAATACATGATAAAAAATTAACTCATAAAATATACGGATATGTTAAGGGATTAAAATCCGCGGGATTAGTATAGTGGCAGTACATCACCTTGCCAAGGTGGAGGCGCGAGTTCGATCCTCGTATCCCGCTCACCTCAAAAAAGGCTTATATATAAGCCTTTTTTAGCAAATTGGGGAGTGGTGTAATTGGTAACACGTCTGCCTTTGAAGCAGAAAAGTCTAGGTTCGAGCCCTAGCTCCCCAGCATCCTATAGGGAGTAGTAGATGAGACGATTATCGAACCTCGGAAATAAACATTATGGAAAAACAATATGATGCCATCGTTATTTTGGGTGGAGGACGAGATAATACAGGAGAGTTAACCCCTTTATCAACTCAACGACTCGATGCGGGTTATGATCTTTACAAGAAAGGTTTAGCGCCCAGAATTTTTGCTTTGGGCGGACATAAAACCACTTATAGTCCCTATGCTATTGCCTTTGATAAAACTGGTGCTGAATTACGCCGTGACTATCTTGTTAGGCTTGGCGCTCCTGTTGATGCGGTTGTTATGGTCAAAGACGGCAAAGATACCATCGGAGAGGCATTCGCTTCGAGAAAGGCTGCGGGAGAATTAGATTTGCATAGTTTATTGGTTGTAACCTCTGATAAACATATAGAGAGAAGTTTATTCGTTTTCAAAAGAATTTTTGGCAGAGGATATAAAATTGAGGGTTCAGAAGTGCCGTCTGGTGATTTATTAAATGATGCTGAAGAAAAAGAGTATCTTGCAGTTCTACGGCATTTTTTTGAGACTCTCCCTGAAGATATTCCCGATCCTGATCCTGAGAAGTGGCATGAGGAACACGCAGAGTTATATCGACAATATAAAGAAATTCACGACAGATACCATCCCCCAGGGAAGGAATCACAGGCGTATATGGGGGTAAAAAAGGAGTGGTAAGTTAAACAATGGGACAACTGGCTAAAATTTAAGTTTACCCTAAGATATGTTTAACAATCCGTTTAAAAATCCTTTAATTGGCTAACATTAGTTAAGCGCGAATCATTCATTGTAATATGTAATATTCATATACGATTTATTTTGACGGTTCGCGTTTACTTTTTAAAGAACCCTTTTAGGCTCATTTTTCAATTAGGTATCGAGCCTCATTCAGTATCATTTTCGTTTGGGTAAGACTGAAGAAGATTTTGGGCCTGGATTTTGGTAAAATAACTACATGTACAACTGGGGCATAAACACTTCAAGATTAAAAAGGAAGCCTTCCGATTATCAAAAATGGAAGCTGGAGCAAATGATAAATTTTGGCCTTGGGGATGAGAAAATCGATAAACACCAACTTAAAAAACACTTTTCCTCTTTAGATATTGACGAAAAGAAAAAAGATTTCTTGAAAATGCTGTTATGGCCAAATCGTACCTAGATAAAAACCAAAAAAAGTTTTTAGACTTTTTTTCTAAAGAGAAAAAACTGTATGAAAGCTTTTACTTCACCGGCGGGACAGCGCTTTCTGAATATTACCTGCATCACCGTCGCTCGGTTGATCTTGATTTTTTTTGTGAAACTGAATTTTTTCCTCAAAACATCTCTCCATTTATTAAAAAATCAAAATCAATTATTGGATTTGGCGAGCTTGATTTTCAACAAGCATTTAACCGAAATATTTATCACTTGATTTTTAATAAAGACAGCTCATTAAAGCTTGAATTTACTTATTTTCCTTTCCCTCAAATAGAAAACCCAAAACTAGTTAATAATATTAAGGTAGATAGTCTCTTGGATATAGCTGTTAATAAAGTCTTTACTGTATCTCAAAAGCCAAGGGGAAGAGACTTTTTTGACCTTTATTTTATTTTGACTAAAAAAAAGTGGGATTTTTCTGATTTAATGAAAAAAGCTAGAGCAAAATTTGACTGGCACATTGATCCCATACAGTTGGGTTCTAATATGATGCAGGTAGAAAAAATTAAAGACGATCCCGTACTAAGTCAAAATGTTAATCTAGGCAAAATTGAAGACCTTATTCTGAAAGAGGCTAAAAAAGTTGGAGAAAAGTCTTTCTTAAAATAAAAAAATGGCAAAAGTAAAAGTTTTAATTGAAGGTTATGTTAAAGAGGACGCTAAGACACTAAGGTAGTTCCTACAACTACTTTAATTTGTGATGAGAAAACTAACATTATTGTTGACCATGGAATGGGAATAAATAAAAAGCTAACTCTGCGAAAAGCTCTAGGAAAAGAGGGTTTAAAATCTGAAGATATAATTTGCACCCACTACCACTTAGCCCACACACAGCACGTTGGGCTACTCCTTAAAGCAAAACTTATAGATTATCTCTGTTTCTGTTTTTAAAACGATAAGGAGAATGTTCCTAACAGTATTCCGGTAGCAGCCTAACTGTCTGGCAATAGTCGTATTTTTTTCTCCCTGTTTTTTCAGGGTATGAATAGTTACTTGCTTGTACATGTTTAGCATTTTTGACCTCCAGCTAATTTAACCTTTTATTAACTGAAGATCATTATGGACTACTCTGGAGGGTGATACACCCTGCTCAGCGCATTGCACAAAATTATTTTCCAAACATGCACATTTTAATATTCCAATTCACAAACAACGATTAGTAGAATTTTTTTCATAGCGCTCCTTTACAAGATTTTAACATTGTTTTTTATACCAAAAAACGTTTAAAATCAAATCATGACGGAAAACAAATCCTCAAACTTTGGGAACTATATTTTAACTGCTTTTGTCTTTTTTATCCTGGGCGCGGGCGGGGTCTTAGCTTATAATAATTTTTTTGCTATGAAAGAAAAGCCTGCAAAGATAGAAATTAACAAAAATAAAGAAAAAGCTCAGTCAGAGTCTGGAGCAACGCCTTCCGCTCAAAAATGGGAAGAGATTAGAGCTACCAGTCCACAGTCTCCAGCAGCCAGCAGTAATTCTTCTAACAAATTTACCATTTTAGAATCTAAAAAAATATACTCGGATAAGACAAGCGCAGAGACAGGGGAAACTATCAACTTTTTTGCCGCTCTTGAAAATATCGGCACCAAAAAAAAGTTTTTAACCCATGTCTGCTTTAACCACTCGGGCGAAGTAACTTTTGGCTGCCAGTTAAATATCAATATCGACCCAGGCGAAGAATTCCCAATCCACAACTCAATGATATTTGCTAATCCGGGTAGTTACTCTGTTTGGCTAACGTGGAGCCAAGACAAAACCAACTTCTACCGGCCTTTAAATTCTGGAACCGCCAGGATTAAAATCCAATAACCATCAATTACTAACCATTTTCTCCCCGTAAGGCACGTGGATTTCCGAACCTCGAACGCTAGTAAGAAAATCGCGAAATCTTTACGTGCTTGACATCCATCCACAAATTTGCCAAAGTGGAAAATAAGAACACTGTTAAGTTCTAACTTAGCCTGCCAAAATAAAGAAAGCAGGCCTGCCCATGCGCAAAATAATAATCTTTCCCATCTGGTTTTTCGCCACCATTTCTACCTTAGTAATCAGCCTTTTTTTGCAAAAATACAGGGGTAATTTCTTGGCTTACCAGCAGGCGCAAAAGGCTTTGACGGCCATTGAGGCATCGCAAAAAGCTACTTCTTACCAGCTTTATGCTTCAACTCCGAATAAGGTTTTGGGAACTAATACTTCTTCTGATATCAAGGCAGAAAACCCGACGCCTGAGATTATAAAAACTTATCTTAAAACCCATAATTCACCAATGCTTGAAGCAGCAGACAGTTTGCTTGAAACAGCGGAAAAATACAATTTAGACCCTTTATTTTTAATTGCCATTGCCCAGTGCGAATCAAACTTGGGCAAAAAAATGCCCGCTCCTGATTGCTACAACCCTTTTGGCTGGGGGATCCACAGTGAGGGCACGCTTTGTTTTAAAAGCTGGGAAGAAGGTTTTGAAAAAGTAGTTAAAGGCTTGTCGGAAAAGTATTTTGGTAAAGGATATGAAACCCCAGAACAGATCATGGCCAAATACACGCCGCAAGCCTTGGAAAAAAACGGCTCCTGGGCTAAGTGCATCAACCAATTTTTAGCCGAACTTAGGAGTCTAGAATAAGCCTATAATCTCCCTCTTGACAAATTACAGGATAATGTTATAATACAAATTAGATCCATTGGTTTGGTCCTACCAGACCTTACTGGTGGATTTTTTTATGGCTAAATTTAGGCCATTTCTTGAAATCTTCTAAACACTAAATACGCACTAGCCTTTCCTCTAGTAAAAACAAATTCTCCATTTTTAAAAGGTAAAACATGTTTAATATAGGACAAGGTTAGAAAATTGATCTAATTGACCTAATTATTCTAATTAACCTAAAAAATGACTAAATCCCAAGCACCAAATCCTAAAAATATTTGTAAATTGGGTCATTGGGAAATTGGAATTTGATTAGGTTAATTAGAAATTAGAATAATTAGAAATTTATATTTATAATATCCTTATGCATCCCAAAAACCTCATCGCCCTTTTTTTTGGTAAAATCACCCAAGTTTTTCTTAAACCATTTCCTCAATTTGGCGGCCGGGCGGCACCGGGTCTTATCGCTTTAAAAATCGATAAAAACTTTGTCAAAAACTTGAAGAAACAAATTCCTGTCCACATAGTGATCTCCGGCACTAATGGCAAGACAACTACCGCTAAAATGGTCCGGCAGATTTTAAAAAAAGAAAGGCTTAAAATTCTTGCTAACAAAACCGGCTCAAACCTAAGCAGAGGAGTAGCTTCCAGCCTAATTGGGGAAAGCAGCTTTTTAGGCAAGTTAAAGCATGGAATCGCTGTTTGGGAAGTTGATGAGTTTGCCCTCGAGCCGCTTGTGGAACAAATAAAACCGCAGATTTTAGTGCTAACTAATCTCTTCCGCGACCAGCTCGACCGCTATGGCGAGATTGATACGATTGCTCAGAAATGGAAAAAAGCTATAAAAGCCTTGCCCAAAAAATCAACTCTTATTTTAAATGCTGACGACCCAACCTTGTCCTCTTTTGCCAAATTTTTTGAAAACTCTTTTTGTTTTGGTTTTGCCTCCAGCATAAAACTTAAGAAAAAACCAGAACATGCTTCTGATGCTACTCTCTGTCCGCTTTGCCTTAAACCTTTAACCTACAAAAGTGTTTCTTACTCCCACCTTGGAAACTTTAAACGCTGTTCCTGTGGTTTTATTCAAGGTGGGAAACAAATAATTGCCAAAAACATTTCTCAAAGACAAAATAGTTTAAAGTTTGATGTAAAAATTAAAAACCAGGTTTTTTCTCTAGCGCTCCCCCTCACCGGTACGTTTCATGTCTACAATGCCTTAGCGGCTCTGGCGGTTGCCAAAAATCTGAATTTATCGCTTAAAAGAGCTGTTAGGACTTTGGAAAACTTCAAGGCCGCTTTTGGCCGAAGCGAAGAAATAAAAATAGGCAAAAAACAATTGAAAATTATGCTTGTCAAAAATCCGACCGGTTTTAATCAAGTTATCGAGACACTAATAAATTACATGCCCTGCTTGCAAAACAGGTTACAAGCCCGGCCTGCAATTAAAAAATTAACTCTTTTAATCGCTATAAACGACAAAATCGCTGACGGCCGCGATGTTTCCTGGCTCTGGGATGCAAACATTGAAAAACTGACGCCCTTTATTAAAAAGGCAATCATCTCCGGCACCCGAGCGTATGATATGGCCTTGCGGACAAAATATGCCAGCCGCCAGCCGCCAGCCGCCAGCCGCCAGCAAGTAATAATAGAACCAGATTTAAATAACTCTATTAACATCTTATTATGCCAAAAAGATACTAAATTGTTTATATTGCCCACTTATACAGCAATGCTTGAAATAAGAGAAATACTAAGGAAAAAGGGGTTAGTTGAGTCAAGCTGGAAAGACTAACGTCCGTAATACGTAATACGTAATACGTCATTCGTAATAAGTAAAAAAATAAAAATTACGGTTTACATATTACGTGTTACTTATTACAAAAATGAATTTGCGCATTTGCCATCTTTATCCAAACCTGATGAATATCTATGGCGATCGGGGAAATATAATTGCTCTAAAAAAACGCTGCCTTTGGCGGGGGGTTAGCGCATCTGTCAAAAACATTAGCTTAAATCAAAAGCTTGATCCAAAAAAGTTTGATCTCTTCTTTGCCGGCGGAGGGCAAGACAGGCAACAGGGCCTGGTTGCCGAGGACCTGCAAAAGAAAAAAAAGGCTATCAAAAAGGCTGTTGGGGCCGGCAAGGTTTTTTTACTCATCTGCGGTAGCTATCAGCTCTTCGGACGCTTTTTTAAAACCCATGCAGGCGAGAAAATCCCTGGCATCGG
>Ga0180438_10006243_pt1 | contig 16175 bp, 20 predicted proteins | sample SS_ome_12_FD_132455 | JGI IMG/M metagenome (GOLD analysis project Ga0180438, IMG submission 132455) | Hypersaline lake sediment archaeal communities from the Salton Sea, California, USA - SS_3_D_2 metaG | ecosystem: Environmental > Aquatic > Non-marine Saline and Alkaline > Hypersaline >...
AACTTATTGAAGAAGGTAAAGCCAAGGAGAAATTGGCAAATTATATTTGCGTACACTGCGGAAAATTCGCTAACTTTTACTGTCCTGAACACGGCGTGTTTTGCAAGCAATGTGCATCTAAAAAAATTTCATTCTGTCCATCTTGTGGGGTAGGATTTCAAAATGCACCTGCTGGTGCTAAATGTCAAACTGTATTGAATTCGATGTGTCCCCAATGTGGTAAGCAACTGGTTCTTACGCAATTTCAAAAAGGAGGCGTCTTTGACTCAAGCTCTCCTGATTACAAAGTCATTTGCGTGGCGTGCGGATGGGAATCTTCAAAATCAAAACCAAAAATCATTGAAGATAGCATGGCTGACGTGTTTAGTCAGTTGAACAAAAAGCAAATGATTCAAGTTGGCACTCATCCCGTTTTATGTAACAGAAGTCTAGTAAGCACAGGTTGCCCAGTATGTAATAGGATGGGAATCCCTATCCTTAGGGTATTGCCGAGTATACATGTCGAAACTGTTGAAGCTGTCAGAGTTGGAAATAAGATCCCACTTGTTTTGACTATAACAGCAAAATTACCAACTGAGTTGAAATTACACTTCCCTGTTTTGAATGAAGACATTTCAGTTTCATTAAAGAAAGATGAAAGTAAAGAAATAGAATTAGAACTGCCAGCAGCTGAAGTTGGTGTATTTTCGATACGTGCCCAAGCAACAATAACTGCAGGGAATTTTCAACTAACATCTACAGATGTCAATCTCACTCCAGTATTCGTTCTACCTAACATTGAGATAGAAAGAGAAGCTAAGGCGTTATATATTGACCATGAAGGGCTTATTTCGGTAGATATCCGAAATAAATCCGATTTCGAAGTTACTAATATTAAGGTCAAAACAGATTTCCCGTCTGAATTTGAAGAGGGAAAAGGTAATGGGAAGCAAATAGAGAGAATTCGTCCTGGTACATATAGAGCCATTGACTTCAAGGTTACACCAACAGTTGGTGGATTATATTCCTTAAACCCCACTGAGATTCTTTTTAATGTCCCTAAAGTCTTTAAATCTCAAAAAGTTGTTATTTACAGCGAGCGACTTACTATTGAGATCGGTAGAGCATATATGGATATCGTAGATCCAGTTACGGCCGCTGTGGCTTCAGCAGGGACTAATTCCAAACCAACTGGAATGATAATTAAGGAGAGAATTATCGAGAAGAAAGAAGAAATCGTATTAATAAAGACCGTTCCCACAAGATGTTCAGAATGTGGTGCGCCTTTGAGCGAGGAAAGCGTGGATTGGGTAGGGCTCGAGAAATTCAAGTGTCCAACTTGTGGAAGCACATTAAGTATGAAACTTGAAAGACAAAAGTCGGTTTAAATAGAAAAAGAATTGAAAAAAAGGAGTGTGACCCATGGAAAGGCTTAGAAAAATTAAAAATTATTTCAAATGGATTAAGCCTGGTTGGAGGAAAGAGATGCGAGAAAATTATGATCGTGTCTTGAAAGAAAAGATGTTAAATAGTCTAACAAACTCAGATGAGCTATTAGGAGAGATCCAGAAAGCTTCGGTTGACATAGGTAACGATGATGTATTAAAGTTAGGCGAAAGATTAAGAAAGAAATTGAACAGATTTCAACAAGACGTTGAGTTGATGGCTCCCATTTTCGAATTTGAAAAACTCCAAAAACAAAGCAAGATTGCTGAAGGCCCAACAAAGTTTGATGTTACGTTAGAATCAGATACGTTCAAAAACCTTGTTGGAATAGATATGCTTACGTTATTTGAAGTGGATGCAATGGCTGAAGTATTACGAGAAACCTTACTTCCTAAGGTAGAAGATGGTAATGCTGAAGACGCTAAGAAAGCTCTAAGAGAAATAAAGAGTGATATGGATGATGTAGTGAGTCTTTTCAAAAAGAGAAATGATTTATTGTTAGGTGTGACCCCTGCAGATCATATTTACCAAGCAATACCTGGTAGATGGCATGGTGTATACAAAAATATCGAAGAAATTCTTGACGAAAAACTATGGCAAATGAGACATCGAGAAAAGGACAAAGTCAGTGAAGTTAGAAAAGCAATGGAAGACGAAAAAGCGAAAAAACCACGACTTTTTGGCAAAGGCGACTACTATGAGAAACTTGGAGAAGAAATTCTTAAACTCAAAGATATGATCAAAAATGAAACAGGAGGCATCTGTTTGCTCGCAGATCTCTACATGAAAATGCGTGAACGTAGATTGGACATAGAATTCAATGTAAATGATGTCGAAAAAGCAGTTAAGAAATTAGATAAATCAGGAATGATAGCTGATATGCATGTATTACCTTCAGGCTTAAAACTAATCGAATTTGTGCCAGTTGGCATGACAGAAGATTCACGAACAGTACTTGAGATTGCTGCAAACTCTAATGGCTATATTTCACTTGAGGATTTGATGATAAAAACACAATGGGATAATGAGCGCGTAATGCGAGCTTTACAAACCCTTGAGCAAGAAGGAGTTACCCGACGTGATTCAAGTTATGCTGGAGGCACAGCTTGGTATGTACCAAGCCTATATAAAGGATAAGGAGAGGATGGAGAGAAATGTCGTCGATTAAAGAATGGTTTAGAACTAGGAAAGTAGACAAGGATGTTAAAAGAGTAGCAGACAAAGGATTAGATGCTGATGAGGTAATTGAGAAGGAATGGGGTAGAGATCGATATACATACATTTGGAACCACCAAGTATATCCTGGAATAATACATCGACTTACTTATGAAGATATTATGAATGCTCCGCCAATTTATGATATGCACTGCCCGGGATGTAGAAAACTTGCAGAAGCAAGGAAATGTCCAAAATGTGGAACACTTGCAAATAAAGGACAACAATTCTGTAGAAAATGTGGAGCAGATATACCTACCGAACGAGTTTCTACAATAAAAGCAGGTCAGGCTTTCTGTAAGAAGTGCGGATATGATGCGAGACTTCAGGAACCCATTCGAGGATTTGTTGTACGATCGTATGAAAAAGCACTGTTTTATAAACAGGGAGCTTTGATAGGAGAATTAAGCGCAGGGGTATATGATTTAATACCAGAAGAAGAGAGAAAAATTGAAGAAAAAGCGAGAGAACGTGCACAAGAATTAGAAACTTCAGGGAAACTGGACAAAGCGTGGAGGAAAGAGGATTCTAAAGGACTACTTCACAAAATCTTCAGCGGAATGGATGTACGAAAACTCTATAGTGCACTAGTTGGCACTGAAGTCGTATGGGTAAATACACGTGAATATAAAATTCCCTGGGGAGTTCCTAAACGTATCTATACACAAGATAAGATAAAGATCGGAGCCTCAGGCACGGCGTACATCAAAATTAGTGACCCTAAACGCCTCGTTCAAAACTTTATTGGTGGTAAGGAGAAATTAGCGCCTGATGAGTTTGATAACTGGGCAAAGGACTCCATGAGAGGAATTGTAACTCAAACATTATCCACCTATCCATTAGAAGATGTGTTTTCAAATCGAGAAGGTATTTCCACTAAAGCAAAAGTAATCGCCGAAAATACATTTGGTGATTGGGGAGTCCAGTTAGCGCGACTTGAAATAGCAACAATTGCTGGAGCTGAAGAATACGAAGAATTAGTTATACAAAAAACTGCCAAGGCGAAAATGATAAGTTCCGAAACAGAACTTGCGATGCTTGAAAAAGAAAAGGAGTTAAAACTAGCAGAATTAGAAGCTATGAAAGCAAAATATGAAGCACTCTCATCAACTGCTGAAGATGAAGCACTTGCAAGAATAGAAGCTGAAAAGTACGCTACAATGAAAGGGATTGACGCAGAGTTGTATTTAAGAGCTAAAGAAGCGGGTATAAGCGTTGAGGAACTGGTAAAAGCTGAAGGATATCGCGAACTAGGTAAGAAAGGTGTCTCAATTGATGCATCCCCCACAATAGTCACCGGAGTTGGTGTTGTTCCAGTCGCAGGTCCATCAACGATTCCAACCACGTCTACTGATACAGGTAAAATTAAAAAAGAGATACAAGAGCGTCAAGAAAGAATAGAAAAAGCAGATGATCTACTCCTTGATGGAAAGATCTCCGAGGAGAAGCACTCAGATTTAGTTGCACGCCTGAAGAAGGAGATTGCAGAGCTCAAAGCACAGTTAGGTTAAATAATAGTGTTCCAACCCCATAAAAGAACAATCTTTGTAAGAGATCTCAAAATATCAAATCTTTCACTTTTTTTATCCTTTTTTTGAATTTCTGATTCTAAGCAAAAAAATAGTCTATACAGATATTAAAGAATCAATTCTTATTTTTAGCAAAAATCCCGCCGTTTTATTTACAGTCTTGGTCTTGTTGTATAACGAAAAGGATAGTTTATTTAAATTGGGAATTTAAGAAAAGAGATATTGGTTTCCTTTTTCTTCTCTTTAGAGATAAAGAGAAAAAATAAGGCTCAAATTGACAACTGGCAAATGTTTATAAATGAATTAAATCTAGTATCGAAAATACTAGAATAGAGGAACAAAATCTCGTATTGGTGAGATGTTTCATGGTTACCATTTATGAAGTGCCAGTGGCTATACTAAATAAAGAAGTTGCGAGTGAACTTAAGAACATAGATGAACTTAAACCTCCAGCATGGGCGTCCTTTGTTAAAACTGGCGTCTTTCGGGAGAAGGCACCGACCAATCCTGATTGGTGGTATGTTAGATTAGCTTCGCTTCTAAGGAAGGTTTATATTAATGGCCCAATTGGAGTCAATCGTCTTCGAATAAAGTATGGAGGAAGACTACGCAAAGGAAATAGAAGAGAACATTTTAGAAAAGGCGCTGGGAAGATAATTAGATTAGGTTTACAACAGTTAGAGGCATCAGGTTTTGTTGAGAAGACAAATAATACTTCTGGACGAATATTATCGGCAAAAGGTTGTTCTTTTATGGATCGTGCTGCTAACAAGATTTTAATGCAATTAAAAAAATAAGAATGATTTTTTAACTTGGAGGGAAAAACTTTGTCGGATGAAGAACTTGAAGAATTAAAGAAAAGACGCATACTTGAGTTACAACAGCAACAAGGAGAAAAAGAGCGACAAGCACAAATGCAACAGGAACTAGACGCCCAGAAACAAGCAATACTCCGACAGATATTGACCCCTGAAGCAAGAGAACGATTGAATCGAATAAAAATTGTGAAACCCGAATTGGCTGAAGCTGTTGAACTTCAATTAATTCAACTTGCACAAGCTGGACGACTTGGCAATGTATTAACTGATGACCAATTAAAAACCATTTTAAGAAGATTGACTGATAAACAAAGAGATATTAAAATCACACGAAAATAGGAGATTCTTGTCATTGGCACGATATAAACCTTTAGGAAAAAAATTGCGACTAGGAAAAGCACTGAAACAATCAAGAAGCGTTCCTGCATGGATAGTAGTTAGAACTCGAAGAAGAGTGCGTACACATCCTAAAAGGAGACATTGGCGACGTACACGCTTAAAGAAATAGTAGAAAGGATGCGTAAACGAAATGTCAGAAGAAGAAATATTAGATGAAGAAATTGAAAAAGAAGAGTTATATACTATTCCATTTCGTGACGTAAAGCACGCCCCACGGAATCAACGGACAGTTCGTGCGATAAAGATTCTGAAACACTACATAGAACGTCATATGAAAGTAAATCCTATTGACATTCGAATTGATCCAGAACTCAATGAAGAACTTTGGAAGCGAGGCATCGAAAAACCTCCGAGAAAAATAAGAGTTAGGGCAGTGAAGGACACCGAAGGGATATGTGAAGTTTACTTAGCAAAATGAAATTCTTATTTCAGTAGATATTTCTCTTTTTGTTTTTTCATAAATAAATGTAATCACTATACTAAATAATAAATAAGAGTTTAAAGTGCGAAAGTTTGTGAGATCCTAACTAATTCAGGACCGGTCGTCTCTTCGCCTGTAACGCACCCCTGTGAATTAACTAAAATTCCGGTCGAGACATATGGAACGCCTCTATTTACCGTGCCAATATCCGAAGGAACACCACCTAAGCCTTCGCTAATCCATTCTAATTCCTTCTCAGTAGCCATTGGATGTACCATAGCTCCTTCATTGGTAGCTGCACCACTTGCTCCGACTAAAGATGAACTGACGATCTTTCCTTGAAGAACTTCAACGTTAAGGATATCATTGATTTGCTTGATGTCTTCTTTATCAAAATCATCCGCTACAATTGCACCTTTGTCATTAGCAAGAATATGATTTCCGATAGTTAGCTTACTTTTCGACCTTTCAACAGGGATACCAATTTCCTTCTTAAGATACTCGATTTCATCATCGGAAGTAAGAAAATGAGTTAATAGACCGTGTTTGTTACCAGCAGCTAAAATTCCAATTAGATATGATTGATAAATTGACGTTTTAATAATTGGCGCTTTGAAAACCTCGTGTAGCGTATTGACTACTCGTTTAGGGAGATTTCTTGGAATTAAGACGTAGCTCTCCGTAGCAAGTGAAATGATGCCTATTGATGAAATACCGTTAAAGTTACTTTGAATAATAACCACATAGTTCACCAGTACATGTTAATCTAGTTTTAATCTCAGAAAGAACTCTCACCAGATAAATATCACTCAGAACGAAGTCTTTGCAAGATGAATGACCTTGTTAGAAGAAAAAGATATTAAGCTTTTGATTATGTTATTGAAAAACTAATTTTCACAGTAAGAAATATTTGATTTCACAAAGCGAAAACTCTAAACCCCCAATGTAAAAGGTTAAAAGATAATATGTTAAGATGTGCACAAAAGGTTTCACAGAAAATAGAGGTGTTTTTGTTGTCAGTATTTCGGATTTATGGATTTTATAGGGCGAAGAAGAAAAAGATCCCATTCGCTAGAGAGGTTAAAGCCCTAAAAGAAACTCATGCAATTGAAAATGTTTTATCTCTCATAGGGAGTAAACACAAAGTTCCAAGAAAATTCATAAAAATAACAGAAATTAAACAAATTCAAGATGAAGAAATTACCGATCCTGTACTGAAGAGTATTACTTCTGAATTATCACGAATATAAATAATTTGCCAAGGGAGGCATAAAGAATGGCTGAAGAACAAAAAAAGATTGAACAGATGGTTCTCGAACTCAATCAACTACAAGCTAATGCAGATGTATTAAGAACAAATGTCGAAGCTGTTGAAGGTCAAATTAATCAAATTACAATAACAGGTGTTACACTTGATGGAATCAATAAAGCAGAAGAAGGTCAAGATATCCTTTTACCTATTGGATCGAATTCATTTGTTTTTGCAACACTTCAAAACGTACAGAAGATAATTCTAGGGATAGGTAGTGATGTAGCTATTGAAACGAGTATAGAGAAAGCTCAAGAAAAACTTGCTGAACGGTTACAAGAACTACGAGGAATTTCCACAACGCTCCAAAACCAGTTGAGAACCACTCTCCAGAGAATAGAAGAACTTCGGGCTACTGTACAAGAAATTTACAATAAGATGCAACAAAGATAGCATCAATATTACTTTTTTCTGAACAATTACTGTTTAAGTGACCTTCACAGAGAGAAATGAAGATGTTTGAAAAGCTAAAAAAGAGCCTCACAGGATTCGCTGACAAGGTATCCACTAAGACTTTAAGCGAAGATCAAATTGATGATGTTCTCTGGGAACTCCAATTAATTCTTCTTGAAAACGATGTTGCGCTTTCCGTGGCAGCTGAAATTGGAGAACTGATGAAACAACAGTTAACTGGTGAAAAGGTAGGTCGTCTTAAGAGCACAAAGAAATTTGTCTATAGTGCCTTAAGAAATACAATTCTAGAAATCCTTACAGTAGAGGGTATAGATCTTTTTGAGTTAGCAAAAAAAGGCAAGGAACAGGGTCAACCCTTAACGATTGTGTTTTTAGGAGTTAATGGTACTGGAAAGACAACTACTCTAGCCAAGCTTACCAGTCTATTTCAAAAAAAGGGTTTTTCTGTAGTCCTTGCAGCCTCGGATACATTCCGCGCAGGAAGTATAGAGCAAATAGAAATACATGCCAATAGACTTGGGGTTAGAGTAATCAAACACAAATATGGCTCAGATTCTGCTGCTGTTGCCTTTGATGCTGTTAGTCATGCAATTGCCAAAAACATAGATATTGTTCTAATTGATACTGCTGGGAGAATGCAAACCAATAAGAACCTTATGGGAGAGATGGAAAAACTTGTTCGTGTTCTTAAGCGAATCGAAGACGCGAACGTGATTACAGTCTTTGTAGGAGACAGTCTTGCTGGTAATGATGCCGTCGAACAAGCACGTGAATTTAATGAAGCGGTAGGAATTGACGCTTCAATTCTGACGAAACTAGATGCAGATAGTAAAGGAGGAGCCGCAATTTCTATTGCTCATGTTACGAAAAAGCCCATTGTATTTATTGGAATCGGTCAAGAATACAAAGATCTAGAGGCATTTTATCCTCAAAAGTTTGCTGAAAAGATCTTACCAGAAAGTGCTATATAATATAATTATTATTAAATCTTAATTGAGTTGGTTAACTCTTGTTTAGAAAAAGGAGGAAGTCCCTATGGATATGCGAGGACAGGATTTCTTAACATTGCAAGATTTTTCATTTGAAGAAATTCATTATATGTTGGATATCGCAAGTGATCTCAAGAGGATGTATCTTCGTGGAGAGTCACCTGAGATCCTATATAGGAAAACATTAGCCATGATTTTTGAAAAATCAAGTACTAGAACTCGCGTATCCTTTGAGGTGGCTATGCATCAACTGGGAGGTTATGCACTATTTTTAGGCGCAAAAGATTTACAACTTGGTAGAGGAGAAACTATCCCTGATACTGCGCGTACACTAGCCAGATATGTAGATGGGATTATGGCACGTGTGTACTCACATGAAGATTTATTAGATCTTGCAGATTTCTCACAAGTCCCAGTTATAAACGGTCTAAGTGATTTATTCCATCCCTGTCAAATATTGGCTGACCTTTTGACTATCAAGGAGAAGAGAAAAAATTTTGAGAATTTGAAGTTAAGCTATGTTGGAGATGGAAATAATGTCTGTAATTCTTTACTTATAGGATGCTCAAAACTAGGCATCAATGTGGCTTGTGCATGCCCGGAAAACTACGAGCCACTTGAAGATGTCATTGATTTAGCAAAAGACAACGCAAAAATATTTGATTCTGAAGTTCAGATAGTTCAAGACCCTCATGACGCAGTTCTTGATGCAGATGTTGTCTATACTGATACCTTTATTTCAATGGGGCAAGAGGCTGAAGCAGAGGAAAGAATGGAAGTTTTTCCACCATTTCAAGTAAATCAAGAATTACTAAACAATGCACTAATAAATGTCATGGTAATGCACTGCCTTCCAGCACATCGCGGTCAAGAAATTACTGACGAGGTGATTGATGGACCAAATTCAGTTGTGTGGGATCAAGCGGAAAACAGATTGCATGCACAAAAGGCAATTCTAACATTGCTTCTTTGATTAACTCATGGCAATCTAATTCAATGAAGCCTAAGACGAAGTTTTAACAACCAAATCAGAGACCGTACACCATCAAGTTTACTGATTTTTGCTTTTCCTTTTTTTCGTTTATGATATTCGATAGGCAATTCGACTAATCGATATCCGTTTTGTAATATTCTTCCAGTAATATCGGGTTCAACCTCAAATCTATCTGCCTGTATATTGATGTTTTCAAGTACATATTTTCGAAAAATCTTATATCCAGTCATCATATCTGTTACCCTTGTACCAAAAAGTAAAGATGTTGCCAAAGTCAGTCCTAAGTTGCCTAAAGCATGAGAAAAAGTCATACCATAAAGTTTTCCCTTGAATCTTGATCCATAAACGACATCAGCTTTACCTTCAATTAAAGGTTTTATTAAACTCGGGATATCTTTCGGTAAATACTCCATATCTGCATCTTGGATAACAACAATATCACCGTTTGCGGCTTTAAAACCAGTTTTTAATGCAGCACCTTTACCCTTATTCATTTTATGCGTAATTAGTCTTACATTATTAATGTTTTTAACAACTTCTGATGTTTCATCAGTTGATCCATCATCTACAACAAGAATTTCGTATTTATAACCAAGATCGAGGGCTTTTACTCTCCGAATTACCTCTTTGATCGAATGTGCTTCATTATAAGCAGGAATAAGAATTGTAATCTTCAAATCAAAGCCCTCTGGATAATTCGAGTAATTGAAGCCTAATTCCATTACTAGTGTTTAAAACATTTCTCCTAGGATAAGAAATTCGTTTCATATGAGATAGTAGTACTAACGCTGTTTTTTCGCCTTATAGGGATATCTACTGTAACTTTTGCATTTATAGCATGTTATAACTATGTGTGGTTCACGTTTGTTACGTAATCTTGAATGACAGGTCACGCCTGGAATTAATAATGAATGACAATGTTTGCAAATTTGCCAACGTTGAGATCGTGGAATTCTGACCTTATGTCGCATACCAATCCGTAAGGCAAGTTGTACATATCTTTGTGCCAGATTACTATCTGTACGAAATACTGCCTTAGCTAATTCAAGAAGATGTTCGATCCTTTCGCGTGCAATTTTCTTTATGGAGCGATTATTCATTCTTCTACGACGTTTCATTACAATTCCACAAAAACTTTGGTAAAAGGAGATATAAATCCAAGAATCTATAAAATTATTCCCTTGTGTGGTCAAACTTCAATGAAGACCGAAAATCAGTTGTATTTAAAAGATATTTCATTATTAGAGGAGAAAAAATGAAAGATCCTATTTTATACTTCATTTTAGCAGAATCCGCACTGGAATCAATCCCCGTCGAATTTAGAAATCTGGCAAAATTTCGAAGATATGCTAAAAAACAGAAAAAATCCCCAGAAACCATTGTTTTTGATAAATCTATTCACACATTTTTTATAGATAATCCAAAAACATATGAAAAAAGAGGGCGCCCTGATATAGTGCACATCTCACTTCTATCAATTCTAGGCACACCGCTATGTAAATCAGGATACATAAAAATCTTCATACATACTTTGAATGATCTTGTTATCCAGGTAAATCCCAATGTAAGACTTCCACGTAATTATGTCCGCTTTTCGGGGTTAATGAGTCAATTGTTCACGATGGGTAAAGTACCTCCAAAAGGATCCAGTTTACTTACTATTCATGAAATGACTCTAAAAGAACTTCATGATGAAATAAAGCCAAAACATACAATTTTATTCTCTGAAACAGGCAAAGAGGTTGAATTAGACAATTTAATGAGAAAGGCCGTTGAAATCAAACCACTGGCAATTATTGTTGGCGGTTTCCCGCATGGTCAATTTGAAAAGCAAACATTGGAAATTGCAGATGCTGTAGTTTCTATTAGCAAAATATCACTTGATGCTCATGTTGCTATATCAAGAGTACTCTATTCTTACGAAATATCATCAAAAATAGACTTTAATAATGATTTTTAGATTGAATCATTATGCGTTGATCTCGAATGATTTTGCTAAATTAAGTAGTTCTTTTTTCAAAATACCGTTTGCTAGAAATGTGTTATGAGTAGAAATCGCATTTTCAGTTTGTCATAACATTTTTAAACAGCTTTTTCTCTATATAGGAATTGAATAAAAGTTAAACGTTTCAATTCCTTAGAACATAGTTTAAAGTGTGCGGCTGTAGTCCAGCCTGGCTAAGACTTCGGCCTGCCACGTCGACGACCCGGGTTCAAAAAAATTGAGGTATCTGACCCATTTTGAGATTCCCGGCAGCCGCACCATTTTAGACCGGTATATATCTTGGAACAGAATTGGATTTTATATCTTTACAAGTTAATGCGCGGCCGTAGTCTAGCGCGGTTTAGGACTCTGCCGTATATTCAAGAGGAAATACGGAGGATGCCTTCCAAGTCAGTAACCCGGGTTCAAAAAGTAGGAACATATCGTTTTTATTGGGAGTTCCCGGCGGCCGCACCAATCTCCTTTTGTGAATAGTGATTATTAATTATTTATTGCTTTATCTAAGATTTAAAGGAGAAATAAAAAATGTTAGAAAAACTTGAAATTATAACCCAGAGAAAAGTTGATCTGATTGATATTACGAGTCAAATCAAGGACGTGATTGTGAAATCAGGGGTTCAAGCTGGCATTTGTATTATTTTTGTACCACATACAACGGCAGGCGTTACCATTAATGAAAATGCAGATCCCGATGTTATTCGCGATATAATCGAATCAATAAATAAAATCGTTCCATTTGACGCCATATATAAACACAGTGAAGGCAATTCTCCAGCTCACATTAAATCATCACTTTTTAGTCCAGATCATACATTAATCATAGAAAATGGTGCTCTTTCTTTAGGAGTTTGGCAGGGAATATATTTCTGCGAATTCGATGGACCACGTAATAGAAAACTATTTGTAAAAGTACTAGGAGGATAAGAATTCAAGTGATAAGTATCATAAATTGTTTTTAAAAAGAAATATGGTGCGGCTGGCAGGATTTGAACCTGCGACAATCGGATCTTCAGTCCGACGCTATAGGTAGTTAAAGGATTGTTTAATTCTCCCTGTCTAAGCTACAGCCGCCTGTTTAGTCCATTACTTTTTCGACTTAGACAGAAAAGTCTGGTTCTGTATATAAATTTTTGCACCTAACCTTACAATTACTTATCAAACTGCGGAATGAGTGATAAAATTCCATGTTTTATGATAATCATCAATCTTTCCGTTTGTAGAAAGACCAGCCTTAAGGTTATCAGGCTGTGCACTCGTCACCGAGTTCAAGACATGCTTCATTAATACTGTTTTGCGTATTATTTCGGCAGTCTTGAAGGAGGTTGTCCCGCTGTGTTGTAAAATCATGCTCTCATTGGGAATCACAACGACAACCGTCACCGGAAATAATCCTTAGAGTAGCTATGCATTGCACCTCATACTCAATTTCTTAACAAAGTCCAAGCATCACAATGCAATTAAGTAGTTGACTCAGCGAGTTCTTTCTTCAAATAGTGCTGCACTAAATAGAAGCACTAAAGCTGCAACAACCACTAAAAACAAAAACTGGAAAATAGGATCAACAAAGGAAAGATACGGAATTTTGCGAATATAAAGAATCACCGCAAAAAGCATATAGATTCCTAGATAGATTGTGATGGAGATAAAAGATCCCCCTAACGTTGGATAAAGTATTTGGCTTTCGCTAAGGTTACTTCTGCGGGCAATTCCTTCGGTGAACAGAATTCCTGCTCCAGTAACTGCTAAACCGCCTCCAATAAGACTTGAAATAAGTATAGATACGCTTTGAATTGCTAAAATTTGGCTAGCGTGATATAGATTCGGAAGCTGCGCTACTAGAGAAAGCCCAAAAATAGTGAATACTACACCTACAAGCCTATAATGCTTCCATGGATAGATTCGTGACATAACTACAAACACCACTATAAAAAAGTGGAAATGGAAATTGAAATAAAGAAATACGTTTTACTCCAATTTGTCAGCATATTTTTGCTGTTCTTCTTCGATCCATTTTGTAATCGCGTCCTGGTTTGAGCCTTTTATGAGGGTTGCCAGATCGGCATCTAAAGCTGAAGGCTCAACGACAAGAAGCCATCCTTCGCCGTAAGGATCATCATTAACTAAGGAAGGATTGTCTTTAACTGCTGGATTCGCTTCGGCGATAGTCCCAGCGACTGGTGACTTCAAAGGTCCTACCCATTTCCCCGTCTCCAGTGTTCCAAATGTTTTTCCAACTTTTGTAGCTTTGCCTGCGGGACGGAGTCTCACAAAAAGGATCTTACCTGCTATCTTCTGCCCAAAGGCATCCATACCAACTTTAACTTTATCTTCTTCTTGTTTCAACCAAATATGATGTTCTGCATAATAATATAGATCTTCGGGAAATTCAAGATCGCCAATTTTCATAAAGATCACCAACTTAAAATTTTATTTGCCTTGTCCCCTTATTGTTTTTCGACTATTTAAAAATCTAGTGGATTTTAGTGTGGTCTATATTCATCTAACGATTAATAATCCTCACTTACTGAATTATTCGATCAAAAACAGTTAGGATAAGATGGTGGGCGGGGAGAGATTTTCAGAAAGATAGATTCTATCCTTTTTCCTTTGAACTCTCGACTTCCAGACCCATACATCAAGTGTATGAATTCTCCGCGACGTCAACGCGGCGTCATAACCAACTAGACCACCCGCCCGTATACATTAATCACACAAGGGGTGTTTTTATTAATGGTGGACCGGGAGGGATTTTCACGAATTGGCAGTCACCCCAATTCCTTTTGAACCCTCGGGTCGGCGAAGAATAGAAAAATCTATTCTGCTCCTCCGCGATGCCAACGCGGCGATCTTCCAGGCTGAGCTACCGGCCCATAAAATTGACATAATAATAAAGGCTAAACCACTCTTACTTTATTTACCTTCTTATTTGTCCATGAATAACGTCTAATTCGTTTCGAGCGACCGAAACCACATGCGGCGCACTGTTTTTTGCGAACGTGATAACTACGACGACCACATCTTCGACACATTATGTGAACCTTTCTATTTTTCTTTCCAAGTGAGGGAGTTCCTTTACCCATAGTATTCACCTTGAGTAGTTAAGTTAGTTTAGCCGTATAGCATAGTAACTAACGAGGAGGTGGTGAGATAAGTATAACATTATCGCCTCTAACGATGATTTTTCCAAGAGCCTTTATATCATCGGGCCTAAATTCCTCGGCCTCTTCTAGCACAAGGTTCATATGTTGATCATAGGAACGGAGTTTTCCACGAATTTCACGTCCTCCTTTGAGTTTTATCAGGACGATTGCATTTAAAGATCGTTGTAAGAGTTCTATTGGCTTATCTGCAGCTGACATTATATCCAACCTCTTCAGTAATTTAACGGAGGGAAAAGTTGTATTAGAATATTTAAAAAGTTTTGTTTTTTGCTTGGGTTGTTCATTCCAGTATTTCAAAAACAAGATATCTTTAAATCTATTTTCAAACTTCAAAAATAATAGGAATTTGATCCAATAAGCCTTATGAAATAAAAAACGCAAAAGAATGGTCGATAGTTTGAAATTGAAACGTCATTTCATGAAATCCTCTGACATTAAACGACTGAGAAACGAGGTCTTAATGAGATTTGGAGATCTTGGAGCGACACTTTTCCCAAAAAATAGTCGAGTTGAAAGAATACAAATATCTAATGATGAAACTGCATACTTTGTGGACGAAAATTTACACCTGCTTAAAATTAACGACAAGTTTATTCCTTCTCTTTTCTCGATTTATGAGATGAAAATTGAACTTCCAGCGGTTTATGTCGATCAAGGGGCCGTTAAAGCGTTTTTGAATGGGGCAGATATGATGGTTCCAGGAATTACGAAAAGTGATCAATTCACCGAAGGCGATGTGATTACTGTTAATGAAGAGATCAAAAATAAACCCATTGGAATAGGAATAGCGCTCATGAGCAGTGATGAAATTAAAAATGCAACTCATGGAAAAGCGATTAAAAATCTACATTACATAAAAGATAAATATTTTGAGTTAGTTTGAATTTGAATAACTTAACGATTTGTTTCCGACATAATACTTTTTTTTGCGGGAACAATAATATCTAGAGAGATACGTGTATAATATTATCTTTCATAAAAGAATCCGTCACAACTCTGTTATAGAATAATGAGATTCAATCAAAAAATAGTCTAACTTCATATAGAAATACCATAAGGGGTGAAACTTATTACGTCAATATTCAAAAATTTTTTTAGGGGAAAAGAAGTCGAGGAAATTTCATTAGACGAAGACATCGGTGAATATTTAGACAAACTTGTATTTGATGAGGAAGGAGAAAACATTGCAGAAGTAATGGGAAACACTGAAATTTATGTTAAATCAATACATCCTACTTGTTTGGAAGATATCTCACGGATAGAAAAGGAGCTTAAACGAGGACATATTTTGATAGTTCATCTAACAGGTCTTTATGAAAGACCTCGTGAATGTATGAGGGCGATTGAGCAAATACGTGGCATTTTAAACTTCGTCGGCGGAGATATAGGTCACATCGTCGGTGGTGAAACTTTGATAGTAACCCCATCGTTTATCCGTATCTGGAGAGAGTGAATGAGTCTTGGTTTAAGTGCGAGCGGTCAAACTTGACGGTATA
>Ga0180438_10006246_pt1 | contig 16172 bp, 37 predicted proteins | sample SS_ome_12_FD_132455 | JGI IMG/M metagenome (GOLD analysis project Ga0180438, IMG submission 132455) | Hypersaline lake sediment archaeal communities from the Salton Sea, California, USA - SS_3_D_2 metaG | ecosystem: Environmental > Aquatic > Non-marine Saline and Alkaline > Hypersaline >...
CCATGCACCTTTGCTCCAAGTCGCTCAGGATATAGCAGTGCTCCCCTTACAGCACCTATTATCCCGTCTATTTCCTCAACCTTTGAGGGCATTAGCTTCTTCCTCAGGCTCCACTCTTGGTTAAGGCATCCTGATAGTTTGAGTGCATTCTGGGATACCTTATATCCCTCAGAATGGGGGCAGTAATTGTGGTACCCTATTGCCTTCCTAGTCTCAAGGGAAAGACCCTTTAGAGCATTTAGTTCACTATATAGCTCCCCTTTCTTATATCTTTCTATAAATTGCCTGTTCATATTAGTGGCACTTCTACTGATGCCTGAGTCTACCAGTACAAGTCTGCTCTGCAATTCCTTGACTCCTGGATCTTCTCTGCTCAGGAGAGGCTGTATCCACACCCTATTTCCATTCATTACTATCTCATTGACCCCCCCGTAGGAGGCTGTGTATTGATCCTGCACTCCTCCTACTACATCTGTGGCCTGCTCCATCCTGTAGACCCTGGAGGCAATCCAGTGGGGATCACTCCGCCCGGTGACCAATGCCAGCCATACTACATTCATTACTCCACTACTGCCAAGACCAGAGGAGGTAGGCACCCCCGCTGGCATAGAGTAGGTTAGTATGGTATTTTCGGTACCAGTAATATGGCTGGTGGGGGTACAGAACCTACCTTCTACTCTCCTGTTAATAGCTGCACTTATAATGGATACCGGCCCCATCTCCCCTGGTATGGGCTGTATATCCAGGGAACCTCCACAGAAATCAATCCTCAGTGGGGCTGATGCGGTTCTGTTCACTTAGATCCTCCTCCTTCAACATCTTCTCCAGGATAATGATCCTTTCCCTATTTACATGCTCATTGTAATCAATTGCTTTCACCTTTTGCCTTATTTCCTCTACCCCCGGTTCTGGTGGTGGCTTGTACTCCAGTTTGTGGATCTTGTCTATGAGGTATTCCCACTTGCTATCCGCACCTTTGACCCCAATCTCTATTGACGATACCCTCTTTTCCAGGTTTGATATTCGGTCTCTGCTGTACTTCCTCCCCTTGTGAATGGTAAGGCATATAGTACATGTTCCACCAAAGAATATTACTACTAGCACCAGTGCTGTTAGTGGATCCATTATTTATCCCTCACCAGGACGGCAACCACAAAGGCTCCAATCCAATACATCACTTATCCTCCTTAAACTTCAACTTACCACCAGAGGATTGTACTACTATTCCCTTCTCCGTCCCTACCTCACCATCTACCACCATCCTGGCCACTACGTCCAGTATTTCCTTCTGAATTGACCTCCCTACGTACCTGGCACCCTCCCCTTCCTTCCAGTTTTCCAGTAGTACCTTCTTAGCCCCAGGGGTTATCCTGATGGGGGGGCCACTCCCTTTCCTCCTTAGCTTATCCAACTCCAGGTCAATTATATCGTAGAGATTGTCCATAGTCAATTTGTTGAATATTATGACGTCACTGAGTCTGTCAATGAACTCTGGCCTCAATGCCTTCCTGACTTCCTCCATTACGTCCTTCCTGCTGTTGGGTTTCCTACTTCTGTCAAAACCAATGAGGGGCTTCTCCTCTGTGATGAACCTGGTGCCTATGTTGGAGGTGAGGCATATAAGAGAATTAGAGAAGTCAGCCTCCTCCCCCCTCATGTCCATCAGTACCCCATCATTCATTACCCCCAGGAGGATGTTGAGGACGTCAGGATGTGCCTTCTCTATCTCATCAAACAGTATTACACAGTAGGGGTGGCTATTAACGTAGGAGGTGAGGACCCCCCCTTCCTTATACCCTATATACCCGGGTGGGCTCCCTATCAGCCTGCTCCTGCTAAATTCACTTCCGTACTCGCTCATATCTATCTTCAGCAGGTTACCGTCAAACATCACCTTTGCTACTATCTGTGTCAGGTAAGTCTTACCCACACCAGGCGGACCAAGGAATAGGAGGGAACCCATTGGCTTACCCATTATCCGGTAGACTGATGCTGCCCTAAGGATGCTGGTAGTCCTCAGTACTGCTTCACTCTGGTTCACAACCTTCCCACTGAGGGCACTTTCCAGTACCTTCAACCTCTCCAGATCACTGGCAATTACCGGGGTGTTAGTCAGTCTTCCAAGCACCTTAGATACGTCCTCTTCACTTACCTCAGCAACCCTGTGAGTATCGTCTAGCTCTATTGAGTGCTTCAATTGAGCCGCCTGGAGGAAGTTGCCATCTGTTACTGCCTTCTTCCACTGTCCTCTGCCATGGGAAGGCGCAGCTATGGAATAATTAACCCTGCTTGAGGCCTCTACAGAGGAGGCATCCATAAGGGTTATGGCATCATCCGGATTGCTGCCCATCATGTACCTATCACTTAGACTTGATACAAGAGGAAGGAGTTTGGCCCCTATCCTTACCCCATGATACCTCTCAAAGGTACCCTTAATCCCACCCAGTATCTCTGTAGTGGACTCGATAGTAGGCTCATCTACCTCTACCTTTGTGAACCTCCTCCTCAGGGCTGGGGCTGGATTAATGAACCTGTTGTATCCATCTTCGGTGGTAGCACCTATTACTCTGAAGTTGGGCTTGGTGAGGTAATTCAGCAGCATGGACCCTATGTCATTGTTGCCCTCCCCTGTAGTTCCAGCACCAACCACTCCATGTATTTCATCTATGAAGACTATATCTCCTGTCTTATCTATCTCATCCAGTACCATTGTCAGCTTAGCCTCAAGACTGCCCCTATATATGGTCCCCCGCAGGATCTTGGATATACTAAGCTCATACAGCCTCTTTCCCAGAAGGTAAGGAGGCACAGAGCCATCTATCATCCTCATAGCCAGACCATGGACTATACTGGTCTTACCAACTCCTGGCTTCCCAACCAGGACGGGGTTGTTCTTATTCCTCATGGAGAGTACTGAAATAACCCTGTCTATCTCCCTCTCCCTGTCTATTACCTCATCCAGGTGGCCGGCGGCAGCCTCCTCAGTCAGGCATGATCCAAAGGTACTAACAAATGATATAAGGGCGCTCTCCCTCGTCACTACCTTCACAGTAGTACCAACATTGTACCTCTCCCCAAGGTATATAACCATCTCGGTGGGACCGGCCAGCTCTACTCCTGTATCCTTCATCCATTCCAGGATACCCTCAATGAGTTCCTTCTGTGGGATAGACCCGGAGAGGGGTTTAGCCAATTTGGCATTGCCTACATTTCCTGTCTTACTACCTAGACCACCCAGTACCACTTCGCCATCAGTTGTATTCTCCCGAATTATCTGCAGCAGTTCCAGACTCAGTGCCCTCATCTGTATGCGTCCTCCTTGTGGTAGTTGCATCTTCTATGATTACCAGGTATGGGATAACTAAGGAGAGCCACTTTAGCAGGAGGGTTCCCTCCTCACTACCTATGTAATGGACTTTGGCCTTGTCTGATCCTGCCTTGATCCCAAATTTGTAGTCACCATTTCCCTCCTGACTTATGTAGAAGAGCTTGGTGGTCCCACCATACTGATGGACCAGCTTGAACCCCTTTACTACCTCCCCTTCATTATTAGTCCTGGGTTTTCCACCATCCCCAGGTACAACCGGGAGTCCATCCCTAAGGGCAGTAGTAATTCTCATCGCATCCTGGAATCCAAATGCCATTCTGTTGGCACCATCTATGTCGTATCTTCTGTTACTCCCGGTGGCAATGGTCACCATAATTGATGGTACCCTTGGCTTAAAGCCATCACCCCCCGGCATATATTCTACGTATCCGAAGCCCAATGATGTGTTGCTTTTGAAAAATGTGATTGGCATTATTTTCATAATTTCATCCCTCCTCTTCTGTACTATAATTATATCACTACAGATTGACATAGTCAACTACATTTCCTTCCTACATTCCAATGGCTGAAATAATGTCTACTGCTGCCAATGGGTCTGTAGCTTTAGTATAGCTGGGCCTTATGGACAGGACTATATTGGGCGCACTCCTGGCACTACCATTAGTAGTTGCCATTGGAGCCTTCCTCATGGCACCAAGAACCTTGACCTCCATCTCGGAGTAGTTGGGCGCAGTGAAGATCTTCTCCAATTCTCTATTGAGGTAACCCCCGGCTGCACTTGGGATATAGCCCAGGAAGGCTCCATCATGTGCCAGTGGCAACTCCCTCGTCCTGCATCCATGCCGTGGTAGAGAGGATCTCTTAGTTCCACTGAACCAGTATACTGGCATAGCATTTGGATCGTACTGGTTGGTTTCATCCCTTACTATTAAGATGGGCTGCTCCCTTTCCTCCCTCACGCATACTATAGCTTCACTAACCACCAGCTTGTAAGTATCTGCCTTTACTTTGAATGTGCCAGTAAGGGTGGTCAGATAGGTATTGCCAGTGAAGCTCCATGACTTATTAGCCAGGGTCAGCATCTCAGCCTTGTCCATGGGCCCATATCCATAGTCAACTGCTAGTGCATCCAATGCACTATCCATATATTCTCCAAAGGTCATTGCTTTCACCACCATTTGCATTCTACTCACCTGCAGATGCCATGACAAGGAGATACCCACCCACTATTGGTACATAGCTCCCAATGAGGGGCACCAACGGCCATCCACTCTTTAGTACCCATGCTAATATTGGTAGTACTATCCATGCCAGGAACCCTGTTGCCATAAGTAAGAAACCTGTTATTACTCCTGCTATTCTCACCATAGTTCTTTACTCTTCCCTCCAATTTCAACTATCTCCCCGTCTTTATCTCTCTGGTAGGTCACCTGGGGAGTAACCCTGTAGAGCTTCTTGTAGCACTCATGACTGGAGACTACTGCATGCCCATCCTCCCTCCCAAGGACATACTTGGTGGAGTCATGCCATTGATCTACCACTATTACGTGGCCGAGGATGCCAAGCTCTGCCATCTCCACTAGTTCATCTATGAGGCCATCATCAGACTCTCTGTAGCCTTCACAAGGCTTAACTGTCCCTGTCTTTTCATTATAGTACCACATTCCATCTACTTCAGTTATATCATCCGGAGTCCGCCATGCCCCCACATTGGCGATCTTCAGGGCCAGATCCTCCTGCGGAGGGGGGTCTATTCCATGTAACCATACATAACTCAGCTCTACTTCCTCAGGGTCCACCGGATAACTCAGCTCTACTTCCTCAAAGTCCACCGGATTACTCATCATCTACCCTCCAACCATTGTCGGCCTCCCACTGTTTCCTGGCCTCTGGGAGGTACCTCTCCAGTTCCTCCATTGGGACTTCCACCAACCTGTAGACCCTGATGGAATCCCCCAGGATGTGCCCATACTCATTAATTAGCTCTATGGCCTCGTATAGGAGTTCAGTAAGGTCTGTGAATGTATGAGCTTCCTCCCCCGGCAGGACATACCTCTGCCAGCTGGCATTTACTAATACATATTGTTCCAATGGAAGTTCCATTATCAATCTCCTTCAAACCTACCATCGGGCCACCTTTGAGCCCATTGCAAGAATATCCTGAGGGGCTGCACACAGTTTCCTGGGGTTGGTGCCCAGTAGTCTCTTTCATATGGCATGAACCCCTCGAATGGCTCTATTGCCTCCTTCAGCCTTTCAACGCATTCTCCCCCGGTCTTACCGTATAGCCATCTTATCCCCTCCTCTTCATCAAGGAACATATGGTAATACCAGGAGTAATTGTACGTTACATTGAGCCAGGTCTCAGTATTGCCACCAAGCTGATGGGTACCTCCCTCCTCCATAGGTTCCTTCAGCTCATACTGCTGGCCCTGCTTATCCGTGTAGTGGATGTCATAGCTCACTCTTCCTCTTCCTCCTCCCTTACCAGGAAGCCTATCTGGGTAGCCAGGTCATCTATTTTGCCCAGGGTCTGGTGGTACTTCATTATTAACCCCCTGGCAAATTCTAGGTCCCCCTTAGCACTCTTCAATTCCTCTTCCAGTTGGTCCTGTAGTGCAAGAGACTCATTAATGCACTTCTTAAGGTGGTCTATCTCCTCCAGATGGTTGTTGTACTCCAACCACTCGTCTGAGTCCCTGTCATAGATAGCTACTCTATACAATTCTCCATCAGAGGCGTCAAGAAGAGCTACCTCTGCTGGTTCATCTGGAGAATACCTGTAGCCCAGCTGCCCTTCACATTCCTCCTCTATTCTCCTCAGCTCGTCATAGGTAAATGGGTCATCAGCTATATATTTAGACCAGTAGGAGTTGAGGGGACTATCATCTGCCCCGGCATTCAGAGCTTCAAGCATCCTACCTGCCACCTCAGTGCACGACATTTCTTTTGCGTCCTCATAGCTCACAGCTACTACCAATTCTGAGGCACAAAATTCTTCTCTGATAGAGTCTATGTATAGCATCATTCTTAGTTCGTATAGTTTCACCTTACGTCCTCCAATTTACCTGCCAGGTCCCTGTATTCTGAGGCCAGCTGATCTACCAACCCATTTTCCTTCCACTCTGTGCCGCTGAAGCCCCAGCAGGAGTCCACCTCTTCCTCTACCTCTTGCCCGCAGGTGGGACAGCTGTAGCTCTTTACCAGCCTGTATCCATATACATCCCCACTGAGGTACTTGTTATATTCCTCCAATTCCGCTCTGAAGATCCCATCTACTTTATCCCTTACTCTCCTGGTGACATACTTACATCCCTGGTCTTCCCTTATCCTTTCGTAGGTAGCATACATATAGCATACCCACCCGGCATCCCACCTGTCATTGAATGGGTATTGATCCCCATCAAGCCCCAGTACTATCCCACTATGGTCATATATGTGGATGTCATAACATATCATGGGGATACCTTTCATTGCCCTAGTAAAGTCATATGGAGCTGGGAATTCATGTGGATTGCCCAGAGTATATCTCCTATGCCAGCAGACTATAGTACCCAAGTTATCCCACTCCCTCGGACTAGGGGGGTAGGCATCCTGGTAGATAAGCAGGTGTATTCCATTGCCATCGGTAGCTGTCCATATAGGTTTATTCACAATGCTTCCTCCATGGGGATAGTATGTTCCAGGGCCTCATCCGTGGTAACATGCCTTACTGATACAAGGTAGTAGGAAGGGCCATCCTCCCTGATGAGCCTGAGTTCTGCTACTCTACCAAACCTATGATAGGCATTACTGTAGTACACAGCAGCATCTTCTAATTCCTCAGAGACAAGAGCACCTCCAGCTTCTACCTTTTCATAAAGGTTGTAGTATTCATCATACTCTCCTATGCTACACTGCTCAAATGCCCTACTTATATTAAGCTTTGTTACCTTAGCTTGGCCCCATTTCTCAGCTTCCTCTCTATTTGTAGCTATCTTGATGTAGGTCTCCACCGCATTCAAGTCCTCGTCCTGGGTAAGGAACTCTATGAAGACCTGATATAGCTTAGGTTTTTCCATTACTACGTATACCTCCAAGTATTCCCTCCAGGAGAAACACAGATCCAGTGGACAACAGAACCCACTGTACTGGAGTCTCGGATAGCACCATACAAATGAGGGCGAGTCCGGAGATCCTCATTATTTTACGGTATATTTCGTCAACTTTTTGGCTCATTACCTGCTCTCCATAGTAAACCTATTACCATCCGACTTCCACTTATATCTCCCAAGGATGTCCATCCCTATCAGGCCCACACTGGAATCCGTGAGGAGAAACCCCCTGCTGGGCCTTTCATTCCACACTACCTTCTTCTCATCAAGGATGGATAGGATGGCCAAGTGGGTCCTTGCCCTCTCAACGCTTCCATCATGTCCCCTTATCAGCACTGGCTTGCCTAATATGAGAGGCATTAGCTTCTTGGCCTCCCCACTAGGGATACAGGTAATGTCTGCCCCGGTATCTATCCTGGCCTTGAACGTCCCTGTGCTCCTGGCACCACCCAGGCTGCTAAGCTTGACGTCAAGGTAGTATGCCTGACATGCCGTACCCTCTTGCTTGGCCAGTCCCACTGTTAGTGTCCTACTCATCTTCCTTCCTCCAACCCCATACTATAATCAAATCATAGCTACCGAGCCTTACCTTATCATGCCTCCAGCCACAATGCCCGCACCTTATGTAATACTCCGGGTCTACTCCACAGTCTTCTATCTTGGGATTGTCCCAGTCTGGCTCCATGGCTCCTTTTGCACTTCCACTCAGGTGTTCCAGGATAGGATTGTAGGCCAAGACTGGCTCATCTACCCACTCCCACTCCCTGGAACCACAACTGGGGCAGTCTCTGTTAGTAAGGTATTCCTCTCCCGCATCCAATTCCTCAAGTAACTTTTGGTACATCACAGTTCTATCCATCCTTCCACTTTGGGAGTTACTTCCTCTACCCCTATTCCCTGACCCCTGAGGTATTTAATAAAAGACTCCAACCCCCACTCCACCTGTCTATCTACTGTTAGTTGCTGCCAGGCACCCTCGTACTGCCACATCCGATCCATATTTGCATCTACTTCAAGATAATACTCACTACTGGAGTATCCATGGTCAATATGCACTCCTACTATCATACCAGACCCCCAGTGTTTTCTGTTTCCCTCCCCTCAATTTCATCACAGAGCTGGTAGAGGAAATCACTCATCAGGTCGGAGAGGGTATCTACCCCATCTATGTCACTTTCAAACTCTATATATCCACCTTCTGCATTAACCATACTAAGAAGGGCGGCAGACAGTTCCCTGCCAAGCAGCTTAGCTTTGACTCTTATTCTCATCTCCTGCTCCATAATGGGTAGTTCCCGCCAGTCCAATGATGGGAACTACCTGGTTAGGGGTTACTTTCTGTCCCTAACTATATCCATTATATCATTAGGTATAAAGAGGAAGGTGGTATTGGAACTACCGGCAAGGTTCTTCATCATGTCTATACTGTACCACCTGACGTAGCCTCAACCAGGGCTGTGAAGATCTTTTCCTCTACCTCATCCCTCTTGACTGAGTAAACCTCCTTGGCCATGTACTTACCGACAATGCCCCTGATATTGCCCCTGATTACCGGGCGGATGATCTTCTCCACATACTCTTCTCCCAGATCCCTGTACACTTCAGAAGCCTTTGTGGAATCCAGTTTGTATAGTACAGTGATATCCAGGTCAACCTTAAGGCCTTCGGCTGAGAGACAGGATATGCTATCGTCCCCTGTCTTCTCACCTTCACTAGATGCGGCAGCCATAGTGTATTTCTCAGTCCTTACGCTCATCTGATGCACCCTCTTCAGAGGACTAATAAGGTGGATGCCCGAGTCAAGGCTATTTGGAGATACCTTACCAAACCTGGTAATTACTCCAACCTTCCCGGCTCCAACTACCTTACATCCTGCTGCCATGGTTATCAGACCAACTACTACCACTGCTATTACTGCTACAATTACCACATATCCTCTATCACTCATTCTCCGTCTCCTCTCATTCTAATGACCCCAGTGTTGTGGTCATATTGGTAAGTACTGCCCGGCTCATTCAGGGTATGCCTGTCTCCACATTCAGTACACTCCAGATACTCTCTATCCCACTCTTCACTGTACAGTTCATAGGACTTATTGAAGTCTAGCTCCAGTAGTCCACTTTCTTCATCATGTACTGTATCCCACATTAGGGTGTACCCGGTAGCTACTATTACCGGCTCATCAGTAGAGCCACACGCCGGGCACTCCCACTCCTTAATAGGCATCATCTTCTACTTCCTCCAGCTCTATTATCCTACTAGCATTCCACTCTACGTAGCCATGATGCTTATGGATTGCCCCATCCAGTAACTTATACCTCTCAAAGACTGGACCTTCCAGCCCATCTGACTGTATCACGAATTCCCCCCTGACTCCCATGTTAACGAGCTTGAGGCACACATCCAGCATTTTCTCATCACCGGGGTACCGGAAAGTGTATTCCTCAAAGAGTACTGAACCATCAGCCTCATACAGAGGTAAATCCTCCTTGAGGAATTGAAGCTTCTCCGCCCCATCAATAAGACATAGACTATCACTCAGTACTATTACATACTCACTCACTCACATCCTCCTTCAGCGCCAGGTCCAGACCATAGGTGCCACTCACTTCAAACGCTATGCACCCACACCTTACTGCTCGAAACTCCTCCCAATCAGTAAGGAGAGGGCCCATGTCCGGTTCATTTATCAGCTCTATGGCTTCTGTCCTACTGGTGTTACTATTATCCCAGAAGTCTGCAAACAACTCATCATCAACCTTACTCAGCACCAGGATCATACCCCACCTCCCCTAGCCCTTCCTCAATGGCTACCTTCATTACTGTTGTCCAGTCACTCATTATCCCAGCCTCGAAGCACTTCCGGACCCAGTAGAGACATTCATCAGACAGTAATGCCCTTAGACCGGCTTCATCAGTTACTAACTCATTATTAACGGCTACCATGAGGGCATCCTCAAGGCAGAACCTCACCATGTGCCTGTCAAGGTCTATTCCCTCTTTCCTGGCTATCTTTTTGCCTAGCTCATATAGCTTCTCTTCATTCATCTTCCACCTTCTCTACCTCACTCCACCCGTCCACTATATCCACTAGTTCCCAGGTAAAGGTTCTGGTGAGGGAGCAGCCGGGGCACTTGTAGTTGTTCTTGATAGTCTCCTTGTAGAATTCCTCATCCTGATATTCCATCTCCGCCCCACAATTTGGGCAGGTATCATCAAATTCGGGCTCATCAATTTCAGTTATTGTCATCATATCCTCCTAGAAGAGCCACATTCCAGCCCTAATTAGGGCTGCCATTACCACTATAAATCCTATCCCCCAGAGGAGACCAAGTATTATGTCCTTATCTGCATTACTCACTTTCTTCTCCTATCTCCACTATGTAGTCACCATCTACTACCTTGCAGCTATAAGTATAACCACAGTCCTGACAGACGATGAACTCTCTCCTGTCAAGGGAGTGGGATCTAAGGTCATCAGCCATGTCCCATGCAGGGGCCAATTCGTCCCATCCCTTGTTAGGGTCCCACTTAGCCTGAAGGCCCATCATAGTCCTCCTTATTGGAGTAACTGTGTAGTATGGGCCCTCCCATAGCTCCAGGTTATTACTATCACAACTGGGACAGGCCCAGCTATCAAGCGGTTCCTCTGTTATGTCTGGATCCCCCAGCCATCCAGACAGCTCATTGAGGAGATCAATAGTCCCGGCTAGACACTTTGGCTCTGCCCCCCTTACCACTAGCATAAAGGTCCTAAGCTCTTCCAGTTCCTCCATATACTTTTTAACTTTCCTGGCACTAAGCACTCCGCATTCCTCCTACCCAAGGTCATCCCCGCATATCCTACAGTGCATATTAGGCTTCAGCCCATAGGAAGTATAGTACCATACTCCACTGGGGTGGTTCCTTAGCCTGCACCACACTACTGTCCTCCATTTTACCTCACCATTATAACTGGACCTTGGCGCAAAGAGGTGCCTCCACCACCATATGTTCCAGGGTTTAACTATCAATTTCATATCCCATCTCCACCAGCAGGTCACACATGCATTCCCCGCAGAGACCCGCCTCAGATGCAAGGAGCATCTTCCTGGCAGCTTCCATGGAGCTGGCAAGTACGTAGAGGTATAACTGGCTCCACCCACAGCCTCCACACTCCATGTCATCCCCATAGATTCCATGGAAGATCTCATGCTGCTTATCTCTTTCCTCCTCAGTGAAGTCGTCAGCCTTGAACCTGTATAGCTGCATTCTTTCCTCCTCTGGTATTGTAAACTGAGCCATTCTGGACTCCAGGAGCTACACCAAGGACATGCCCCTACCTCTGACTAGGGGCCGATGCCCAATGCCTCTCCCAGGAGTGATTTTGCCTCGGTTAGTGTATCCTCAGCTGACCCGGATCCGTCTACTATTCCAATGTCGTCCTTGTGGTGTATGGCTACATCCAGGTAGTTCTTCCTTACCCCATCCAGGATCTCTATCACCCTGCTGGGGGCGTGACCTGTGGCGTCATCAGGTATTGTCCTCTCCAGACCTACCAATGGTTGCACATCTATCAGGACCGTGTAGTGTGGTGGGAGAATCCCGGCCATCAGGGTTGTGTTAATTACCTCACCCTCCGGTATAAATAGGGACTGATATGCTATTGTACTGAGGGACCACCTATCAAGGAGGTAGTAGTCATAACCCCCTTCCTTTATCTCCAGCTCCTGGGTGTTAACCATGGAGGCAAGATATAGGAGGAGTCTGGCCCGGGGAGTTACCTCTATTCCCATCTTACTCCCTCCCAGGAGGACATCCCTCAGGTAATCCCCTAGTTCCGTGCTACCTGGCTCCTTAAGGCACTTAACACTATATCCCAGTGACTCCAGCCACTCAGCCAGGCCGGCTACAAGGGTAGTCTTCCCGGCGCCGTCAATTCCTTCTACTGATATTATAGTACCATCCATGCTGGTGTCCCTTCCCTGATTAGCCTGGCCTTCTCGGACAGTTCGTCCATCCTATCCTTCAGTGCCCGTTTCCTCTGATCTAACTTGAGCTGTTCCAGCTCCAGTTCATTTAGTTCCTTCTGGATTTTATCCAGTTCCCCCTCTAGTTGGCCAAGAGCTGGATAAGATGATCCCAATTGTCTGCTCATACGTCTACCTCCCCCTCAAAGAGATCTACAAACTCATCCCAGACCTTGTAGCTCTTGACCCTATCCTCTATCCTCAGTAGCCTTTCCTCAGCAGCAGCAAGGGCGCAATTGGCCTGGCTTAACTCCTCTCTTAGTTTACTTTGTTCCTCTATCAACTCATACCTGCTGTTGCCAAAGCCGCTTACCCTCTTGTAGTATCTATCGTACATGACTACTGCGCCTGCTACTGCTACATTCATGCAGTGGTAAGTAGGTACTTCTATGACCCTCTCGCAGATAGAGAGGGCTTCCTCGCCGAGACCCTTATTCTCTGAGCCAAGGAGGTATACTGCACACTCCGGATGGCGGAAGCCCACCAGGTTCTCACTATTTTCTCTTATCTCTATACCTATTACTACTGCCCTTTGGGATATGTTGTCCTTGAAGTGTCCTATGTCTGGCCAACTAAGGAGAGGCATGTGCCCCGTGGCATCAGGGGTATCAGTAGCATCCCTGTGGTACCTTGCACCTACTGTAAAGAGGAAGTCCGCCCCAAAGTTCATGGCAGTTCTCCATAGAGTACCCACATTACATGGGTACTTACTACCCTCTATCCCTATTCCATAGTAGCCCCTTTTATCCCTGATCGGTCCTACTGGTACTTCTCTATTCATCACCATTCTCCAGTTCTATCTCCACTATGTCATCAGGCTCATCAGGGAACGCTATCTCAGCCTTCCTGATGCATAGCCTTCCTGCCCCATCAGCATCCGGGTCCAGGTCGTATTGGGTAATGTCCCATGGGTTATCCTCCTCTACTGTGTAAATGGTACCGCTGATCCCGTAGTTAGCCATCAGGGTAAGGAGGTCGTCTTGGAACCTGTGGTAGTCCGGAATAGTATCTACTGTAGGGATTACATTGCTTATACCGTCATCACTTGGCACTACCATGAATTGGTGAATGAATTCCTTCACTATGGGAAGCTTCTTTGCCATGAAGTAATAGTCAAATATTCTTTCCATCATTGTCCTCCAGATAGACTACATCAAATCTCTCTTCCATCTCCTCTTTATCCATACAGGTGATGCATACGCCTATGGAACCTCCAATTACCGGGTTGTAGTTTCCAAGTTCAATATGCAGGTTGCATTCCCGGCACACCAGATATTCATCCTCCAGGGCACAGCTCACCCTGGGCACTTCACCTACTATAATTATACCATCATTGTCCAGGTAGGTGTCATACCTATTCTCTGCATTGTACAGCACCAGCTCAGGCATATCCCTGGAGCCGCACTTGGGACACTCATCCCACATGAGATAGCCTTCTTCTGCCTCTCTATCTTCAATCAATAACTTTAGTTTGTTCACAGCTTCTCTATTTCCTCCTCAACTCTAACCCTCTTGGCCTTCCACTTTGTCCACTTGGCTTTACGCTCGGCTACCAGCCTATTATACTCCTTGTTTTCTACCCTAGAGGGACATGGTCTGCCAGCAGATGACATATAGTTCTTGCACTCAAAGCACCTGCCTAATGCCCTGGTAGCTGACAGACACCCCTGCCTGTTAGACGGCTCAAGGATCTGACTAAGAGGCTTCACCGCTAACTTTGCCATTGCTCATGTCCTCCACTGTTCCAAGACCCCTAGGACTTATCCCGTACTGGTTGCATACCAGGCCATTACTGTGGGAGTGTACCAGTAGTGCCCTGAGTTTTCCACCAGGAACTTCCCTATCACCATAGGGTTGGTACTTAGGATCCTTGGTGAACTTAGCCCGGGCAATTAGGTATCCCATATCCCCATGCTCTACCACCTTGCTACACATGATGCACTTTTCACTGACCATTATCTGTGCCATTTCTGTTCTCCCTGTAAGATACTCCCTTTATCATGTGTGCTACCTTCAGAGCAAGAGTTGCAACCTGTACAGCTTCTCTCTCTATCTCCTTAGAGGTGCCATCCCTAAAGGTATATTCGGAGATAGCCTTTGCCATTTCCCCAACCTCCTCGGTTATAAATGCCATCCACTTAAAGATATCATGAGTCTGGTAACCCCACTTGTCAAGCTGAGCATTGTCTTCCCCGGCCACCAGGTCGAAGATTGAGCCGGGTAGACCATAGTCAGCAAGGATTGTTTTCTTTTCTTCCATCATAGCAACTCCCATGATCTAGTATATTATCCACCATCCACTCATACCCACAAAAGCCAGAGGATTTCCTCTTCCTCTCTCCCGCTTCCATTACCCTGGCGCTAACCTGGGCGGTCCACCCATCTCCCCAGGAATACCTCCACACCTGAGTTCCTGTATTGAGCTTAAGGTCATTAATTACCTTCTGAGATAGGCTCCTCCAGGTGAGGTACAGGTCACCATCCCCGCTCCACTCTCCATTCCAGGATCCTCTGCCAGGCATGGTTAGCTTAAATTCCACTCTTTTGTTAGCCATTACTCTTCCTTCTATGTGTTATGATACCACCCACCATATACCTCATGTGGGTACCATCTTAGCTTCTCCATTACCTCTACCTGTCCAGGAGTGGGTTCTATATCTTCCTTACCAAGCGGGCTGCAGTAGACAATGTCATGCTCTGCGGCGTAGTCCAACCTATTCTCCTCACTCCACGCCAGCATGTGGAGCATACCAAGGAGAAAGGGGTCCACCCCAAGAAGGTCCGCAAGGCTAATCAGTACCTCCCATGCATCTCCCTCCTCCAGCCGGCAGATTACGTCTAGTGCATCCTTCTTCTTTACCATCAGGCCTCCTCCTACCATGATACTATAAGTCCTTTCCCCATCTACTTACCACCAGGATGTAGCTACTATCAGGGGCCATCGGGTAGTTACTGCCAGGTGGCACTACCAGGTGATCTATGTCCTTACTATTAAGGGTAACTGTCTTACACCTTCTATCCTCCAGGTAGGTAGGCTTCCTATCCAGGTAGTAGTCGGGAAGGATAGGAATAGAGGGCTTCCTCAACCTCCTAAGGTCATATATGCCGCAGGTCTTACAGGATAACCTGTAGAGACCAGGCTTGATGCCCGGTACCTCCCCTACTACCTTAATTACATCAAATTCCTCCAGCTTAGTCATGCCACCTACACTCCTGGTACATTGCTGAGGCCATGATTGACCAGCCTGTCCCTATCATTGGTGAGGATTGTACACTTTATTTCACTGTCCCCAATCTTAACCTGGATCCAACCACCGTCCATGCCAGACGGGAATGCCCCCTTGGTAAAGTAATGGAGGCACTGCTCTGCCCGGCCCTTGGCTATGTTCCTTCCTATCTTCCTATTGAACTGGTCATCCTTCATCTGAACGGCCACCCCTGCATAGTTGTAGCCATTATGGGACTCTATGACGTGGATAGTAACTCCAGTATACTCCTTGGCTATATATGGCCCATTCTCTCCGTTGGACTCAACTAGTGCCGGTGCCCTTCCCCTATGGACCTTACCGTTGACCTCTCTGCTAGGATACAGGGTGAATTCATGCTTTATTAGCTCTCTAACTTTCTTATGGTATTTCTGCATCACTTATCTCCTATCTATCACTGGTAACTTCATACAGGAACCTGGTATCTGCCTTCAGCTTCCTGTTGGGGCTGGTAGACTGTACGAAGATAGTATAG
>Ga0180438_10006247_pt1 | contig 16171 bp, 18 predicted proteins | sample SS_ome_12_FD_132455 | JGI IMG/M metagenome (GOLD analysis project Ga0180438, IMG submission 132455) | Hypersaline lake sediment archaeal communities from the Salton Sea, California, USA - SS_3_D_2 metaG | ecosystem: Environmental > Aquatic > Non-marine Saline and Alkaline > Hypersaline >...
CAACGTGCCCAGCAGCATGCCCAGCACCGCGCCGAAGAGGCCGCCCGCGACGCCCTGCATGCAGGATTCCAGGATGAAGTTCAGCATGATGAACCCGTCCGTGGCGCCGAGGCACTTCATGGTGGCGATCTCCTTGAAGCGCTCCGTGACGAGGTTGCGGAGGGTCTGTGCCGCCTCGCCGTCATAGTGGCCGGAGCCTGCCTTGAAGAGGTCCACCGCGAAACCCAGCAGCTCGTTGGTGAGCACCTTGCGCTCCTTGTCGAGTTCGGTCTTCGCGAAAGTGGGACCTACCACGGCATCCACCACCGAATCCGACAGCACGTTGTCCACGTCGGTATCCGTGAGCTCTTCATTCTCATGAAGAATGAATGTCGCCTGCGGGATCTCAACGGTGCGGCCATACAGACGCACATGCACCTCGCGGGGCACGCTGAAGAATCCAACCTGGGCAGTCTTCACAAGCAGGGGTCCCCCCTTGTTGCCCCACTCCTTGCTCTCCAGTGCGGGCTGCGAGATCACCATGTGATGTCGGTGGGTTGGATGCCCGGTACGCTGGAGCACCCACTGGATGTACTCGTCGAAGGCGGACTGGATGGACCCCTTGAACAGCTTGTTTAGCAGGTCCGGCTTGTCCGGCTGTGCCTTGGAGGACACGGGGAACACACGGGCCATAAAGCTCGAGGCCCGTGTGTGCTGGTACCCGGAGACCCCACACAGGTAGATATCGCTCCGCTTGTTTGTGATGAACAGCGGATCTTCAAACTCCTCGAGGGTGTGAAACACAACGCCCGTGGGGTCTACTAGGTACTCGGTGGGGTCCAGATCTCTACGCGGACGCCGACTGGTGTCTTCGTACATGATTTCCTTCCTGTCAGTCTAGTTACGGTGGGTCTGCCACCGGGGTTCATGAGCGGGTCCTTTCGGGACTTGTGCTCACCCAACAGGGGATCACTACAAACAGATTATGATTCAGCGTTGCGGGATACGCTTGTAGGGCTTCAGCTCCGGCTTTTCCGGCTTCTCGGGCTGTTGAGCCTCGTCCTCTTCCTTGGGGGGCTTCGGAAACTCCTCGAGTTCCGCTGCGATCCGGCGCAGCTCCCCTGCCAGGTCCCCCAGGTTCACTGCTTCAGTGCCCGCAGCACGTCGTCAAAGTAGCGCCGCTCGAGGGGGTAGTGCTTCTTCTCGAAACCGCCCACATTGATCACGATGTCGGGGGGCGCACCCTTTCGGGCGGGCTCGAGGTTGAAGAAGGCGTCGTCGGACACCTGATGTACGGTGTCCCAAAAGATAGGCTCCGCGTGGACCTTGAAGTCGGGGAACTTCTTCTCCATGTACTTGATGAACTCATCGTAGTCCTCAAGCCATGGGTTGTCTTCGGGGTGCTCATAAGGGTCGCTATACGCCCGTATTTCGCGAGCGATGGTAGCGAGTTCCTTGGCGATCTTCTGGAGCTTGGACATGTTGCCACCTGTACTCTGGTAGGCGGCACAAAAGGATTATGCGTTTCGGTTGGTCTGTGCGGGGAGCACGCCTGCCTGGGTCACAGCGGCGTAACCCAGGCAGGGGTAGGTCTACGCGCCAGGCTAGCCGCGAGTGATGGACAGGCGGGTCAGTCCACGCGGGTTGAAAGCGCCGATACCGAGGTTCTCGAAGACGCTGAACCCGATGGTCCTCGCCTTCGGATCGTCGGCACTCAGCACAGTCAGCTCGGTGCGGACCGGGATGCGCCCGAAGTACTCGGGCTCGCAGGTCACATACACGGTGCCGGGGGTGACCAGCCGCGTGACGATGATCTGAGCGCCCCACAGGTTCGCCTGGAGCCCCGTGCGGAGCAGGGCGGCCTGCGTTTCGATGTCGAGTACGTCGCGTCCCCACTTGCGGATGTCGGTGTAGTCGCGGGCGTTGATGAAAACGCGCGCTACACGGAGGTCATGCTGCTCGATCAGCGAGAAGGCGTCGGCCATCACGCTTGGAGTGATCGGAGCCACGACCGCGACGTCCGGGTTGGTCTGGCCAGCCAGATCGTCGAAGCCCGAAACCGCGATGGCGTCGAGGACCTGGAAGACACGAGTGTCTTCCTCGACCTGGATCGCCACCTTCGCCAGATCCTGGGAGCGCTCGATCAGGTCGAAGCGCCGCTCCTTGATCTGAGTCAGGGGGATTTCCGGGTTCGTCGCGATCTCGAAGAGGGGGAAGATCACACGCCTGGGCTTCTGGATCGCCAGGATGTTCTCGCCCTCTTCTCCGATGACGTAGGCCGTGACCTCGGGGTCCTTGTCGTAGATCGGCAGCGCACCGTCCGGAAGCTGCTCCACCAGGAAGGTCTTGCGACCGACGCTGGTGTAGTCACGCCGGGTACGGAGCGGCTGGATCATCGACGCAGCGAGGCGCTGGCGGCCAGCAGCGGTCTTGATGAGCTCGCTGATGACGGTCTGCTTCGTCTCGTTGCTGATCTGAGGAGTCTGCGTAGGATCGCACTGCATCTTCGTATCCTCCTCAGACCCGAAGGTCGATCACCATCGTCGCGGAGCTCGCGGTCGGGGCCTGCAGTACCACACCGATGAGGGTGGGTGCCGTTGCTCCGCCGTGCTCTACTTCGTAGGTGTCGTCGGGGTTGGGGGTGAGCAGTCCGTTCTCAGAGGCATACACCTCGAGGCCGGCTGTGTACGTGAAGGTCGCATCGGCAATCACGGCGGTGCCGTCGCTGAGGGTGCCCGCTCGGATCGCAACCGTCTCGTACAAGTCGACCTTGAACGTACCCATGGCGCTGACGTAGGGGCCCTTCCCGCTGGCGATGCCCGGAGTATTCTCGTAGGCATTACCGACCGCGTCGTTGATGAACAGGCCCAACGGCTTCACAGCCCCGGCTTCCGTCACGGGGGCACCCGTGTCGTAGCCTGGGCCACCGATGTAATTGTTCCCAACGTCGGGGCGGGTGAACGCCACGCTACCGCCCAGGACTCCAGTGGAGTTGGTCTGGTTGGCGAACGTGGTGCTAGTATTGGCCGCGTCAGCGTTCGGGCTCGACGGGTTGCTCTGAGTGAAAGCGTCCTCAGTCAGCACACCGTAGGAGTTCCGATGGCCCACATAGAGAATCTCTAGAGCCATTTCGCTGTCTCCGGTTTAAGTCAAAAACTGGTGTGTGTGTGTGTCGTGCCCGGCTCAGCCGGGATCAAAGGGTCCAGCAGGCGCGGCCTACTGGAAGTCCTTCGATACGTCGGGGTCGCTCTTCCACAGCCCACTCAGGTCCATCTCGGATGCGGATGCGGTCTTGCCGCCACCACCGAGCTTGCTGACGCCCTTCTTGGGCTTGTCGGATGCGGTCTTCTGCTGCTCAGCAGCCATGAAGATGTCGTCGAGCAGGTCACCGTCACCAGCCGTGGTGTTCATCTCGGCTGGGGTCAGCTCGATGTCGAGTTCGGCCAGCGAGCTTTCCTTGGCCTCTTCAGCCTCTTCCTCGGCTTCCTCGGCCTCTTCCTCGGCCTCTTCAGCCTCTTCCTCGGCTTCCTCTTCCTCCTCGCCACCACGCTTGCGTCCGGCGAGTACGTCGAGGCCACGGGTCAGGGCTTCCTTGTCGGTCTCTTCCTCGACCTCGACCTCTTCCTCATCGGCCCCACGGCGCTCGAGGGCGGCGAGGCGCTCTTCGAGGTTGGCGATCATCTGGAGGCTGGCCTCCTTGTCGCCCTCGTCGTCGTCCTCGTCGTCGGCAGCGGTCACTTCCTGCTTCACGGCGGCGAGGCGCTTGCGCAGGCTGGCGATGCGGTCGTTGAGGCTGGCTTCCTTCTCTTCCTTCTTCTCTTCCTTCTCCTCTTCCTCCACCTCTACCTCTTCCTCATCGGCTGCGCGCACGATGCGGGCGATGGTGGCGTCGAGGGCGGCTTCCGGCATCTGCATGAAGTCGCGGGCTTGTGCCATGACGAACTTCTCGCTCGCCTGGGGGAACAGGGCATGGGCCAGGTGCAGGGCCTTGGAGGCGAGCTTCTTGGCCGTCGCCATCTGAGCGGCACGCTCCTCGGCGGCCAGCTTGAGGGCCTCGTTGGCGGTCTTGTTCTCGTACTGGGGGCGAGGTGCGCCGGGAGTGCCGGGGTGCTCCCGGTCCTTCCACGTGGAGTCGAGGAAGTTCCCCATCCCCACTTCGTTACGCCCCTTCTCGTACTCCTGCTTCCAGAGGTCGTCTTCGTTGACGTCTTCTGCCCAGGTTGAGGGGTTGCCAGACTCATATTGGTCTGCTGCCGGTTCGGACTGAGGCCGCCGCTCCTGATTCATCAGGTAGGGATCAGCCTGCTTGCCCATAGACCCGGTCTTTGGGTTGTATCCCCTTTCCGTAAGTCTTTCGCGAGCGGCCATGATAGGAACCTCCGAATGGTTGTCTGCTATCGTCAATGCGGGCTACAAAAGGATTATGAATTTTTGAATCAAGGGAGTTTTTGTGTACATCACCGCTTCCGAAGCCGGCTCAACCACGGGTATTTCCGGTGCCTTCCCCGGTTTCGAAGCCGTTTTCTATATCGTTTCGTCGCCGGTCTACGTTCCTCACGTTCCTGTCTACGGAGGTACCTTCGGCCACCTGGCGTCTTCAGCCAGCGCCTTCGTTTCCTTCTTTCGTTGACAGGTCGCCGCTGCCACTTCACCTTGCGCTGCGGACCACGTCGTTTCTGAGCTGCCAGCTCTACCGAGATGTCATCCAGCTCGCCGGCTAGAGCGGCCAGGGCTTCCGTCACTCTAGACCCCGTAGGAGTAGAGCTGGCCCTTGTAGATCAGGGCTTTCGCCACATCCAGGGACATCTTCTTGACGCCCATCGCCCGCCCACAGGCATTGATGTAGTCGATCGGGTTCTCGTAGGGCAGCGTACCGCCTACCTTTGATATCGCCGTGTAGGCGTGCTTGTCCAGAGGGTCCCTCTTGCCCCTTGCCTGGTCTACGAAATAGCTTAGGGCAAGGATTTCACGGCCCGTGAACCCCTTCTCGGCCAAGCTCTTCCACCCGCCCGTCTTGATGCTCACCAGCCCCTCGTAGAAGCGGTACAACATCAGGTCGTTGCCGTAGTGGGCAAACTTCTTCTTGAAGGCACTGAACCCGAAGTTCTTCCGGACACTGGCCTCGTGTACGAGGTTGTCGTTGGTGTCCTCCGATCCCGTTTCCGCAGCCGGTTCTTCCTTGCGCTGGATCTCCTCGCGCAGCTCCTTGCGGACGTTGTCGCGGACGAAGTTCTTGACGTCTTCCTCCAGCTCCTCCAGCGGCGTCTGCTCCGGCTCTGCCGGGGCTTCCTCTTCGCCGCCTTCCTCACCGCCTTCCTCACCGAAGTCGAATTGGCTGGATTTTGCCCAGTTGGACACCACGTTGAAGGCGTGCTTGACCTCGTCCGTCACGGATGCGGCCTTCTGCATGGCATCCGGGTCTACTATTCTCTCAGACTCGAATGCAGCCTTGATGGCCGCTTCCTCGACCTCGTCGGCCTTCAGGATGTTGCGCAGTACCGCGCCCTTGAAGGCGGGGTTGGCGACCCAGCTTGCCTCGATGAACTTCACGCTCGAGGGGTCGCTCTTGTGACCACATAGCTCTGCAATCCTGCGTCGCTTGCCCTTGCGGTCGTAGAAGTTATTGCCCTTCTGGTACTTGATGCACGCGCACAGGTCCGTGTCATCCACGGCGACGTTGCCGCATTTCGTACAGATCGTGTACTCGACCGTACAGCCCATGCTGAGGGTGGAGATCTTGTTGCTCTCAATGTCGGCTACGAGATCGGCGTGCTTGCGGTCGGTGGCTACGAGGATGTCAATGTAGATGCTGTCGCCAATGTCCCGCCCCACCGCGTCGATGATCTTGCCCTTGCTGAGCTCGGGGATCTGGATGTGTTCGACGTAGTTCTCGGCACCCTTGAAGGTGTTGTAGGTGGCTTGGAGCAGATTGCGTTCCCAGCAATCCTCGTTGTTGTTGATGTACTTCTCGGTGTCCGGCGTGACGTAGTAGGGCCAGTCCTTCTTGTTCTTGGGACCGTCCTCCTCCACGTCCACGGAGGCGATGATCGTGCAGTGGGTGAGGAGGAACTTGTCCGGGGAGTAGTCGGAGAAGTTTACCTCGGACCCCACCTTTACGCGGCCACCCAGCGACCCGGCACGGATCGCATTCCAATCGTTGACCCCTAGGGAGGACCGGGCAATTCGGGCGTTTGCTGTTTTCGCGAAGGCCACTTTCCTATCCTCCTACGGACCGCGCACTCTCCAGAATGTCTACGAGTTCGTTGTAGGCGGTTCGGTCAAACAGCCCATCGGCGGCGGATGTGCCCAGCAGGAACATCGCGTCGCCCAATCCGTAGCTCCGGAAGTCATCTTCGAACTGAGTGGTCACGGCGTCGGACCGGGAGCCGTTCCTCACAATGGCGTGTATGCGTTGCAGCCCATCGGCCCCCAGGCGCTCACGCACCTCCTTGGGGGTAGGACTGTTCACGGCCAGCACCGCCCGTAGGCCGGTGGCGTAGCGGTGGATGCGCTCGTTTTCTGTCTCTTGGTAGACGTCCAAGAGCCGGCTGATTTCCTTTTCGTCCACCGCCAGGATCTCGTCGTAGTCCAGGGCCTGGATGTAGTCCATGGTCAGGGTCACGGCCTCGGGAATATCGTCGAAACCGCGCTTCTGTGCTGCCTCTTCGACCTGGTCCTTGAGTTCCTGCTCCCACAGGTAGACGATCTCGTCCTTGACCAGCGGGGCCAGTTCCTTCTCGGGGAGGCGGTCCTCGTGGACGTTCATCTTGTCCGCGAACTCGTTCACGATGACAACAGCCACTTGTTCGGCTAGCTTTCTCTGCTTCTTGAACTTGCGGCGAACGTAGCCCCGTACCTGCTTCTTCAGTGTATCCCACTTGAGGCCGATCTTCTTTTCACGGGCGACCGTGACCAAGGCTTCCTCGAGGATGTCACCCTCACCTTCCTCGGTCACGCCAAAGCCGGTGTCGGCTATCTGTCCCGGTAGGCCCTCGATGTCGGCGGGCTTGATGCAGAACAGGCAGTGGGGGCACACAAAGAGCTTGGTGTGCTTCTTGTAGTTCGTCTTCTGGAGGTTGGTATCACACTTGGGGCAGTTCGGGAGGCCGTCGTCGATCTCACCCTTGTTCATGCGGTACCTGCGCCCCGGCGCTTTCCAGTACAGGCCCAGCTTGTAGGTGCTGTCCACCGCCGTGCGGATCTCGTGGTCACCGTACCTGCCGTAGAGCACGTCGTTCATGGCACGGTAGGCATCCACGCTGTTGAGGCCGCTGTACCGGCACATAGCCGCCGCAGTGCGCAGCTTGCGCTGTCTCACGTCGTATTCGGCGGCTAGCCGCGTAGCCTTATCCTGCACGGAGGCGTTGCGGGGTGCCGCGTAGTTATACGGCAGGTCCGTGCCGTCCTCGAGGTGGGCCTGATCGATGTCCCAGGAGTTGTAGCTGGTGTCGATGAACGAGGGGTAATTGAACAGGAAGCGCGGGTTCTGCTTCACCAAAAACTCAGGGCTTACGCGCTCGTTGCCCCACGGGAATTCCACGTCGATGAACCCGATGCCGGGGTGTACCGCCGTGACCATGCCAGGGTAGCCTTCGAGACCCCCGTACAGGTAGTTATAGGTCTGTACGATGTCGCCGCGCGAGTAGTTCTGGCACAGGGTCCAGTAGTCTACAAAGGCGTATTTCTGCCTAGCCATCAGGAGCCCCCATCGGCGTCATCGGCTTCCTCGGCCTCGCGCAGTGACCACTTCAGAATCCGCTTTGTCTTCGAATCGGTGATCTCCGCGTAGCCATCCGCCACTTGCTTCGACTGCTTCTTCTTGGCGAAGGCATCCGCCTTGGAAAAGCTGTCAAAACGGTATCCGTTTTCCCAATACCGGGGGTACACGTACCCAAAGGTCTTCAGCATCCCCCGGTGAATACGCACGACCCAATGGAAGTCGTCGGGGTAGACAGCCACAACCCAAAACCTGTCCTTGTTCGGATCGCCGGTATCTAGCTTCAGAGCCGCCGCCCACGGCTCATGACTACCGGCGATCCTCTTTTTCAGGGTTTCCAGGTCCTTGACCGTCTTTTCGGCGTTGGTAATGGCCTTTTCGACTTCTTCTTCGTAGCGGTCGAAATCGTACCAGCTCCACGTGACCGCCCCCATCGACCCTTCGCCAAGGATATCCTTGCGGGTCTTGGAGGGATCCATGTTGTAGAGCGACCACGACTTCTTCCAATGGGTCACCCTGTCCACGTCACGGTCCCAAAAATGCTTCAGGTCCGTGCGGGCCGACAGCACACGCAGCTCGATCATATCCCAGTCGTCATCGTTCAGACCCCACTTGGCGAAAGGCTCGTCGTGGAGCTGAAACACAACGACGGAAAAACCGTCGCCCTCGTGTCTCCAGAGGGTCGTACCCCCTCGGCCAAGATCACGCCGAGTAGCGGTCTTGACAGAAGGAGGGGCCGCCTGTCGTGGTGCCAGGGCACTCAAGGGAGCCCTCCCTTGAGCTACTTCTTGGTGGCGGGGGTCTGCGGGACGTACCGCTTCCCTTCGAGGTCAGCCGCCTGCTTCTTCTGCGGGTAGGGTCCGGGGAACGGGCTACCGCCGATGCTGGGCTGGCTGGGCTGCTTCTTGAAGCCGTCCGAGTACGGGTTGAGGTCGGGGATGGCGGCCTCGGTTCGTAGGGACACGGTACTGTCGTTCTCGTTGGCCGGACGACCGGGGGTGTCACCGAAGAGCGCCATGTAGGGCTCGTCGGGGTCACCCGTTCCGTCCATCACGCCTGCCACGTCGAAGTGTGCTGGCATGTAGGGCTCGTCGGGGTCGGCCTGGAGTACGGTGGCCTTCTTGGACTCTGCTTCGATCAGCCCTGCGATACGGTCGACCTCGAAGGCGAAGTCTAGTGCTTGCTTCTGGGTCAGGCCGAGCGACTTGTAGTCGTTCTCGAGGGTGTTGGCGATACGGTCAAGCCGTGCTGCGTAGCGTCCGGCTTCACGGGCGGTGATCTTTCTCATTTTCCTGACGCTCCTTGTCAGACTGTCGGATTCTTGAAGTTCTCCATGTAGGCCTCGTCCGATTCATACTCGTAGGGGCCTGCATGTTCGAAATGCTTCTTCCATTCGTCGTTTTTGTGGACATCCGTTTCCACGGGCCTCACTGGCCGACCCCACCAATCATGCGGATCAAAGGGTTCCCCCTGTAGATACTTGATGGTCGGGTTGGGGTCGTAATCCTCAGGTAGGTAGGTATCTTTCGTGAGATCTAGATCTTCGTCCGCCAGCTTTGTGAGCACGCTCAGATACGTCGGTGCATCCAGTGTGTGCTCGTACTTGCCGCCGTTTAGAGTTCTCAAGGTCATATCCAGAGCTTCACGAAGCGCGATATCCTTGTTGTACTTGAGGAGTGTGGGGTCTACACTGCCCAACGCTTCCTTCATGATCCTGTTCAGATCATCCTCGTTCACGTAGGCAGGCTTGAAGAGCACGACCTTGGTAGACACGGGCCACAACGGGTCTTCCAAGTCACGCGGCTCCATGGGCTCCGTCATCTCGAACCGTCGCATGTCCGAAGTCGGGTACACCCGGCGTAGCCGTGCGTGTTTGTACTTGGCGTCCATGTGGCTCAGCACCGCCGTCGCCACCTTCGGGTAGGAGCGGGCGTCCGTCAGGTCACAGGTCCCTAGGGATCGCTTGATGAGCATGGTGTCTTCGCCATCGGGTGCGATGCCGCGAAACTTCATCGCTACAAGGCAGATCGCCTCGTCCAGGGCCGTTTCCGAACCGCCGATGTCCTTGTAGTTCATGCTCAAGTCTTTGTCCTCGTTCTCGAGGTCATCGTCCTCCACATCCAATCGCTTGTTTCGCCTGTCGTAGCGGGGTGGCTTCTGCTTCGGCGCAGGCTTTACCTGCTGCTGAATCTGTTCCTCTTCCCTCTCGGCAGGAGACTTGGTGGCGTTTGGACGAAACAAGACATGACCTTTCTGAACTCAAACCCCGCAGCTACAAAAGGATTATGAGCAAATCAGAAGCGGTCTTCCTCAGGCGGCTCTTGGTACGTCAGCCCTAGGTGGTCGATGATTCGTTGGAACAGATCCGTCTCGTTTGCCACCTTGTCGGACAGGGCGCTGTAGGCCCCCCGCAGCAGTTCATTGGACTGTGGGTCGCTGAGCGTACCCACGTCACGCAACAGCTTCTCCTCGACCTCCACCGCGTCGATGTTGAACAGGTCGAGGATGAAGTCGATAGTGAGCGATCCCTTCTGGTACAGGTTGAACAGGGCGTCGAACGTGTCTTGGTTGTCACGCAGCGCCAGCCTATTGAAGCTCAGCTTCGGGTAGACGGCGTGCTCGTAGCCCCACTGGTCCTTTTCTACAAAGCCCTTGCGTATGGCGATGGGCTTGAAGATGTACTCCTCAACGTATTCCTGTAGAATCTCGCGGAAGAGCAGGAAACGGGTGTTCATCACCTCGAGACTGAGCCGGTTGCCCGTGTAGGTGCCCTCGCCCGTGAGCATCTCCATGGTCACACCCAGACCGGTCATGAGCTGCCGATCGGTGATGTCGTACTCATTACTCAGATCAAGGAGTCGATCGTTGGATCCGTATTCCTCCCAGTTGACCTGGTAGTTCGCCACAATGCTGAAGTCGGGGTCCATGAGGGCAAGGTCGACCTGCTCGCGCAACTCGTCCACTTGCATTTCGTCAAGCTGCTCGCCCCACACTACACGCTTGGGCGTCATGTTCCGGCTTGCGATACTGGTCTGCGCTTGTCGCAGCTTGTCGCGGTACAGCAGCACACGCAAGCACCGTTCTAGAATGGAGGTGCCCAGCTTTTCACGCGGGCGGCGGCTACGGGCGAGGTGGTAGCAGAACGAGCCGGTGTTGGGGTCGGTATCCAGCGGTAGGTTCTGGCCCTCGCGGATCCGGTCGATGATCTCCTGCGGCATCTTCTCGGCCCGTTTGCGCGCCAGGGGATCCGTATCCATGTTGCGGACGGTGTTGCGGTCTTCTTCCGTGGGGATGAACTCCAGTTCCACGGAGTCCGTGAAGCTGTATGTTTCCACGTTGACTTGATCGGCCTCGAGCACGATCAGCTTCATCCAGCCTTGGTAGTCCTCGCCTTCCTTTTCGTCGTCCTCGGCAAAGATGAACACGTTGCCATCGATCCAGTACAGGTGCGTGATCTCGAGGAGCTTCTTGAACAGCCGCAACCGCGAGCACATCTGGTCGAAGAAAGCGTAGCTCTTGTCGGCCAGATCCTTGCTTTCGGCGCGAGGCTTGCTCAGCCGGACCTTGCTGAGAGGGATCTCGGTCAGGAAGTCGATCGCCTGCCCTACAAGGGGATCCGTGTCGTAATAGAAACGGAACCACTCCCGCTTTTCACGCAGGCTTTGGGGCAGCTCGAGAAAGTCGGTGCTGAGCTGGGGGCTGAAGAAATTGAAGGCCCCGCTCTGGATCGTATTCGCCCCGGAATAGATGCCGTGTCCTACGCGGGTGTTGAAGGAGATACCCCCGGATGCCCGTGCCACCTTCTTGAGTCGCTTGGCTATGACCTGATCGTTCCCCTTGGTAGATACCTTCGGGGTCGGGTTCCCATCGTCGTTGTTGTTATCGGGCATTTGTACGCCTCCGGTCGCGCCTACGCTGTCTCGCCTCTTCCTCGTCCCGTGCCTGTTCGATCAGCGTCTCCGCTGGGATGTAATCCCGGACCCGCAGCGATTCGACCCCCGCCAGCAAGGCGTGGGCGTTGCGTCGGTTGTGGGATATGCGGCGCAGGAACCCGCTGAACTCTTCACGCTTCACCCGGTAGTGGGCGTAGCGGTAGTTCTGACGGTCTTCTTCTTTTGCTGAGGCCTCTATCTGAGCGTACAACGCTAGTAGTTCTCGTACAGCACGGACAGCTCTGGTTTTGGCCTCCTGTTCTGACTCAAGAAGCGTAGGTATGTCTGTGTGTGTATGCCTTCGGGGCATTAGTACCTGTCAATTCCAATCCGATATTCGTTGTCAGCGCTCGGGGTCAGCCAAACCGTCCCAGCCCAAATAGGGTTGGCGATACCAGCCGCGATTGCATCCGCATAGGTTGTGATGTACCCACGTTCGCTGACGTAGACATCGTCGTTCAGGTTGTAGGTGAGTGCCGTCCCGCTCGTGCGGTTTGGGAAGGCGTATTGTTCGTACATCTTGAAGATGAACGAGCCGTCGAGCATCATCGTGACCGCGCTTGTTTTCGTAGGTTGGTACGATGAGAAATTGTATTCGGACACCCGCAAGTTCGGGCCACCGGGGGTTTGCACCTGGGGATGGAATTCGGAGGGCCTCATGATGAAGCCCACCGCATAATCCCCGGTAGACTGGCTGACCACGCGGATGTTCTTGAACTGCGAGGGAGGGGTGCCAAAGGTGTTGGCGCTGTACATTACCCACAAACCACCACGCCAGGTGCTTGCGGACAGTGCAGCGTCGACGAACACCGGGACGTTCAAGCCCTTGACTAGAACCTGTACGTCGTGATTCTGAAGGTGGTCGTCAGAACCGGCCAAGGTCACCTCAAAGGCTATTCAGCCGCTTCGACCGCTGCCTCGAGCTCACGCCGCGTGTCGCGTAGGGTGTCGTACAGGTTCTCGAAGTAGGGCTCGTAGAGCGTCGCAAACAGCGAGCGCATCCACTCCACAGCCTGATCGGACAGGCCACGGAGCGCCTTCAGCGCGTTCTTCAGCACGCTCCAGATCCCCGCGTCCTTGTCGAGGGCGGCGACGTGGTCGGAGGCCAGCTTCACCTCGAACGGGGCCTTCTTGCGCTTGTCGGTGGGCTTCTTGTCCCACACCTTGACCTTCGCGGAGCCCTGGTTGAAGGTCTTGGCCTTCTCCTTGGCCTGGTTGAGCAGGTCCTCCAGCTCCGGGTTGGTCTCGAGGATCACCGCGATGAGCTGGTCCTGGGTGCCCTTGCGCCAGTGCCCCTTGGCCTCGGCCACACGCACATACAGCGCGCCGATCTGAGCCATCTCGGCATCGACCTGCTGCACCATCTGGAGGAAGCGGCGGCTCACACCTAGTGCCTTGGCGAGCTTCAGCACGGGGGCGAGCTGTGATCTCAGGTTGGCGAGCTGCTCTTGAGCGTCGAGCGCGGCCTCGAGGATCTCCTCGGCCTTGGCCTCGGCCTCGGCGGGGGTTAGCCCCTTCAGGGGATCATCGGGATCAGCCGCAGTCAGGTACTCCTGTGCGAGCTTGTCCTGTAGGTTCTTCAGGTCCATGACTACCTCTGGCGTGGTTGTAGGTCTCCACCCCGCCTTACAAAAGGATTATTAGCGTTTGATGGGACCGCGCTTTCGAACGTAGTTATTCCTACGCATCTTCCTCATGTGGTAGGAGCGGAGGTTGTTCGGGCCCCCTTTCTGGAGGCCTGATTGATTGGAAATCTGACGGGCGAGCTTGGCGAACTTCCGGTCACCGATCCGATCCTGGGCCAACCATACCGCCCGACACAGCGCGTCCGACATATCGTCGTACTTGCCGGGTAGGTTGGGGGCCTCCACGATGATTTGGTACTTGTTCACCCGCTGTTCTTGCAGCTCGAGCAGCTCCTTGATGTAGTCGCAGTGTTCCTCGCCCTCGGGGATCGGGTAGTCGAACAGGCGCAGCTTTTTGTCCAGCATCAACAGCTTGAATGCCTGATACATCTTGGAGTTCTTGTCCCTCGTGGAGTACTCCATGCTGAACTGGGTCAGGCCACGCTTCTTGAGCGCCTGCTCCAACGGCAGACCCTCACGTTGGTCGAACGATCCCCTGAAAATGTAGAATTTCTTGCACAGCTCTTGGATCCAGTCCGCGATACTCTCGAAGTCGAGCTGATCCCGGTCGGAGTAGGGGCCTTGCCCCGCATACCGGGCCTCGATGTAGTCGTGGATGATGAGGTCGTCTTCGAGGTGGCAGATGGAGATCGCCGTACCGTTGTTCACCAGCCCGACGTCCACACCCATGAAATGCGGCTGTCGGACATAGGTGCTGAGCCGGGGGCGTAGCTCCGGGTCGATGCACTGGAGCAGCTCTTCTTCCCGCCGGATCCAGCCATGATACCTGTCGCTGAACTCGGCCCCAAACTCACAAAGGAAGTGGGCCACGTCCTCGTTGTACTTGTTCCGCAGGTACTTGCTGCTGACGATCGGGTTGAACTCCCACGTCGGGGCCTGGATGCACAGGCGACCATCGGCGTGTCCCTCGAGGCCCTGTTGGAACAGCTTGTAGAACAGGCCAGCGCGGTTCAGGGGGGAGCTGATACAGATCACTCGTCCCTCTGGCTCGCTCGTCTTGGGGTCCTTGAACTGGGCAGTGGAGGGGGTGGCGGCGTCGTAGCACTCTTCTGCGGAGCTCTGGCCTTCACCGATGAAGTGGGCGAACTCGTCAAACACGCAGACGATGTTGGCGGGGCCACGCAACCCGCGCCCGATGGCTGGCCGGAACAGCAGCTCGATGGTGCCCTTGCACTTGGGGCCCAGCCGGTCGATGTCGGACTGGGTACGGAAGGTCATGCCTTCCTCGGTGTCGCTCACGATGTAGGGGTCGAAGAAACGGCACCGGGTGATGTAGCCACGGGCGACCTTGTAGAGGCCCGCTGCCTGCTTGCCCGACGTGGCGATGGCGCTGATGCTGATCATGCCCACGTCGAGCATCTGATAGAACTCGTGGGGGTTGTGGCGGCTGAGCAGCTTGTAGATCTCGTAGGCGGCGATCATCGAAGTCATCACCGACTTCGACCCACGGCGTCCGATGGCCAGATTCAGATCAGTGAATATCTGGCTTTGGTCCTTCACGTTGCAGCGACCCTCGTTGTAGAGGTACTGCAAGAATTCACGTTCGCTCAGCTCGTACTTGACGTTGAGCATGAACATGTCGTGGACAGGTACGCCGTGGAAGACCTTGCCGTCTAGCTCGATCTCGGGTTTGTCGGTGCTGAGGGGTACGCCGTAGTACAGCTTCAGGAGAAACTTCTGCGCTGGCCACAGCTTTGTGTTCAGGCCCCATATCGACTCGATGAACGTGATGATGTCGACGAAGTCCTCGCTAGAGGACTTATCAGGCCTCGTGAACTCACCCAGCAGGGACGCGATGCTGCTCACATCACTACCCCTTGGAGGCCTTCCGGATCTCGCTGGCGAGGTGGGTCAGCGCACCGGGGATGTCCTCGGACGACTCCTTGTCGGCCTTCCACCCGGCGTCCACGTCCTCGTAGAACTTCTTGAGCTTGGCGTCGTCGACACCTTCGATGCCCTCGAGTCCGTGCTCCTTCATCTTCTTCTTGAAGTACTCGGCGTACTCCGCCTTTCCACCAGATTCTGCCATGATCATCTCTCCTCAGATTAGTCCTGCTTTATGAAGTTCTGCTATGGCCTGACCTTGCGCGTCTCGGGCTTGGTACAGGTACTTGGGCCGCAGTTCGACACGTAAGGAGTGGGTATCGCTAGACAGGATCCAACCCGTTCTCTCAACCCACTCCAAAAGCACGTCACTGCCGTCAGGCAGCGTAGCTGTGTACTCCCAGGTAGTAGCTCTTCCCTCCACCCAATCATTCCGGCCAAAGGAGGAGTCCTTCTTGAACTTGTCACCGTGTTCCTTGTTCATCTGCTCCCACTTCTCAGCGGCCTCGGGGTTGCCGTGCTCGCGGAAGTAGGCGGGCATGTCCATGGGTGGATCACCCTCTTCCCGACGCCTGATACGGGAGATGCGGTTCGCCAGGTCCCTGAGTTGTTCGGAAATGGTAGGCATCTACTTGGCCTCCTTATCGAGCAGGCGGCGTGCCTCGATCTCAAAGGTATCCATGTTCTTCTGAAACACTTGGAAGAAGGCTTGGATTGCTTGTTTGGGCTGGCCTGCTTCCTCGAGGCTGATCTGGATCTTGGTGAAGATCAGCCGCATGACGACCTTCATCTGGTCGGAGTTCAGATCCAGCGCCTCGTCACGGGTCAGCTCGCGCAGCTTCAGGTGGGTGTCGATGAGGGCCTTGTTGGCGGTCACGCGCCGGCCTGCCGTGTTGGCGATGTCACGCCCGCCCGCCTCGAGACGCTCTCGCTCGTACTTCAGGGCGAAGATCTCCTCGGCCAGCTCCTCGACCACGGTCTCCAGCGTGCGCGGATCAGTGGTGTTGCCCTTTAGGGTCTTGAGCAGCTTGTCGTCCTTGCGGGCAGCGTCCTTCTCGGTCTTGCGCCGCGTG
>Ga0180438_10006251_pt1 | contig 16165 bp, 8 predicted proteins | sample SS_ome_12_FD_132455 | JGI IMG/M metagenome (GOLD analysis project Ga0180438, IMG submission 132455) | Hypersaline lake sediment archaeal communities from the Salton Sea, California, USA - SS_3_D_2 metaG | ecosystem: Environmental > Aquatic > Non-marine Saline and Alkaline > Hypersaline >...
AGAACGTGCTCCGTTCTCTGTTCACAACCTACGATTTGTTGTCCGTTGGGGTGCAGGAGGACACCACATTGCGCTTCCAAGTCCACACCGGCACGTTGAAGGGATTCCTCTACGTGCTGACCGCAGAGTTCCCCAAGCCAGGGATATACACCTTTGAAGCCTTAGAGGGTGGCCCCATGCGTCTCTGGTTATTGTGGGACCGGGAGTGGATGCGCCAGCAACTCTATAACCTGCGCGACCTGGGTGTTATTTCCAAGGTCAGCGAGATTGATACCGTGCGCCAGTTTACTCTCCCGCATGACCAGATGACGGCGCTGCGACGCTATTTCGAGCACCCGCAGCGGGATACGATGGCGCTGCGCGAACACCCAGACGGAGATGACCAATGAAAATCGCCGGTCCCCAGGTCATCAGCGAGCTACGCGACAAGCTTCAATTCAGCATGGGACGGCACTTGTATGGGATACTGGGCACCTATGCTCAGTTGGCACAGTTTGAGCAGGCTGATCTGGCTCAGGCACGAGGCCCCCGGGGAAATCCATTCCCCCAGCCGATCAACTTGAATCGCGAACTGCTGGCGCGCATCGGCGACGATGACCTGCGCCGGTTGGTACGGGACGAAGCGCGTCGCCCACAAGCCGTTCAGCGTCGGCTGGGGCAAGAATTGGACGGCCTGCTCAGTGAGCTGTTGCAAAGCAATCACTTGCTGATCCTGAAACAGTTGGAGCTCACGTTCGCCTATGGTTTGGATCTCGGCGTTTTTCGCACCCGTGCCACCAATCACAACCACATTCTCCTGCTCCTGCCAGGCGAGCGGCGCGGCGAGCACATCACACTTTTTCATGAAGCCGATCAGCGATTCCAAAAGTCCCTTCCCACTAACCTCATCGCCGATAACCACTTATGGGAGTTGAAAGATGGCTAAATCACCCGATCTGGCGATGTTCCAACGGACGTCTCTCGATCAGATTACCCAAATCCCCGACAGTATCATCAGCGTTTACGTCGTCGAAAACCACATCTGGGCTGATGGCGGTTCCCTTGAGGCACGCAAGGCGCGCAAGGCCGAAACGCGCACGGTGGACGAGTTTCTCACCGATCCTGTACGCCCGTTTCTGAACGACATTTTCCGGCAGATGGCCGCCCCCTACGTCCCGGAGCGTAAGGACAATCCCATCGGGCAAGGATACTGGATTCAAGCCGAGTTTGGCTCCGGGAAGTCACACCTGCTGTCGTTTGTCGGTGCGCTGGCTTTGGGCGGCGAAACCGAATGGAATCTGATCCGAAAGAGAGAACGCGAAGCTGGCCTGGGACGGCGTGAGAGCCTATACAACTTTTACGAGAGCGGTCTGGCCAAAAAGACTCGAGAGAGCAAAGGCATTTTTGTCGCCGTCAAGACGCTGGTCGGACAGGGCGGTGGAGCCATTGGCGTCGGCGATACGAGCCGGAGGCTAACCGAGTACATCCTGGATGCTGTGGCCGAGCAGTTTTACCTGGAGACCGGCAAGTCACTCCCTCTCTATCCGACCGAGATCCTGGCCGAACGTTTCTTGAACACGGACGATTTCGAGCGCTATCGCCGTGACCTGGCTAAATTCCTGCAAGACCCTAACTTTTTTGACGAAGAAGAGCGGGAGGATATCAACGACTTTCTGGATGACTTGCAGAACAACCCCGATCCCGGCGTGCAGCGTGACTGCGGCCAGCGCCTGTGGGACTTTTATGAACGCTATCTCAAGATCCGCCCCCAAATCCCAATGGAGACCGAAGATGTGCTTAGGCACATGGTCCAGCGGTTGCTGGATGAAGGCTATGCCGGCCTACTCTTGATTCTGGACGAAGTCTCCCTCTTTATGAGGAGCCGCCCCGACATGCAGCGCTACGAGGACGAAAAGGCCTTGGTGGTGCTCTCCAATCGGCTGGCCAAAGTAGAGAATCTGCCGGTGTGGACGGTCTGCGCAGCGCAGCAGGCCATTGAAACCAAAATGGCCGGTGTCAAGAATATCCTTGCCCGTGAGCGGCTCGACCTGGTGCCGCTGCTGAACAAGCCAGACGCTTATTACGACATCGCGTTGTCGCGCGTGCGCGAGGTAACCAACCCGGCCACGGTGGACCAATACTACGAGGATTACAAGCGCAGCTTTAGCTGGCCGGAGGCTGTCGGACGTGACCAGTTCGCTCGCTTTTTCCCCTTCTATCCCCCCAGCATTGACGTCGTCCGGGCCGTCTCCTATCACCTGACCACAGTGCGCTCGGCGCTTTACTTTATGCTGGGAACGCTCAAGACGCAGCGCAAGCGCCAGTCGCACGAGTTAATCACCCTTTGGGCGCTGTTCGATGACGTGGTCGAGTATGAGGAAGACCCTTCGGGCACCACCAAAGGCATTGCCAACATCAAGACCAAATGGCCCGAAGCGTGGCAAGCCTACGAGACGGCCAAACGCCAACTGGATACGGTTGTCAAAGGACCGCTCAAGGTCCATCGCAGCCGCTGTGAAAAGATCGTCAAGACGCTCTTTCTCTATCACGTGGCGGACCTGGCTCCCAATGGATTGGGGCATGAAGAGTTGATGAACAGCGTCATGGAATGGAAAGACCACGATAAGGGCCAGGGAGCCGACTTGCAGGATAACCTGGACCATTACGAGATACTGACGGACCGGATAGCGCGGGAACTGGCCCAGGTGGTCAAGGTGGGGCAGAATTACCGCTTTAACCCTACCGGCGGCGGCCCGGACCCCCGCGAGCTTTTCCAGAAGGCGCGCGCCGAAGCCGAAGATGACGAGATTCAACGTCGCTATGCCTGGGAAGCGTTGCTGGAACTGGATGGCTGGCAGGTAGCAACGCGCCTGATGACCCTTGACCTGGCTTATGACATTCGCTCGATCTTTCGCGACATCGCTCCCCGCAGCCAGAAAGATATTACCCTTAAGTGGCACGGGCGCGAGATCACCGGGCGCGCCTATATGCGCGACCTGCTGGACATCGCCAAACGCGGGGCTCCGCTGCCCTCGATCAACAGCGCCGAAACCGGGCTGGACTATGCCGTGTTCATTTCCTCGACGCCGGCGGGTAGTCAGTTGGACCAACTGGTCGAAGCCAAAAAGGACCCCCGCGTGCTCTTCTGGGCACCCGATGACCTGACTCCCTCCGAGCAATCGCTGCTGGTGGATTTTGCCGCCTACCGCACGTTGGTGGGTGACTTTAGGGGACGTGATGACCAACTGGCCAAGGACGTGCTGGGCTGGGTGCAGGGCCAGTTGCGTGACCAGATGGGCACCATCTACCGTGTTGTGCCCGACAGTTACGGCCGGGGCCGCATTGCAGCCCTGGATCACTCGCAGATGTCCTTTGCTTGCCAGGGCGAAATGCCGGCCATCCTCACCCCGTTGGTGGGGCAGGTCCTGGATGCCACCTACGTCAGCAAAGAGCTAGAGTTTGACGCTCCAGCGCCCTTTAACGATACCAATGCTATCAACGTCATCAACGGCATCGTCAAAGTCCGCGAGATCCCGCGCGGGGCCAAGCCCACTCGTGACATCTCGGCAGCGCAGAACTATGGCTTTGCTTTGCAGATTATGCGCCGTCCCAACAACCGCGAATTGGACCTGAGCGAGTGTCGCTACACCAGAGACATGGCCGACTGGATCGAGGAAAAGTTGGGGGATTCGGGGGCTACAATGCCGGTGGTGACCGTCTACAAGAACTTTATGGGAGTTGGCGGTCCCAACGAGCTAAACTATGGCCTAAGCCGCCGTATGGCTCAACTGTATCTCCTCTGTCTGGTGCGTGAGGGCAGGGTCCGCATTACTCTTTCCGGACGCAAAGCACCGGTCGAGGCCATTGACTATGGCAATATCGCGACCATTGATTTCAAGACGGCGGTGTTGGAAGCCTTTGATCAGATCCAGCGCCTCAAGCCACCGGAAGGGTGGGAGATCCTGGCCCCCTTCGCCGCTGTGCTGCTGGACGACGAAAGCCTGCGCGTTGCGCAGCAGGACTCTGAGATCCAGGCTGGGGTTCATAATCTGTTGACCTACAAGCAGGAAAAGATGGACCCGTTCCGCAGCTTGCGGGCCGAGTTGGCGGATTTCTTCCAAGAGATCGAACAGGCAAATCCGCTGGAAGAGCGGCTGGCGGCCTGGGAAAAGTTCCTGACCAGTCAGGTTGATATGAGCAGCCCGATCTCCTACCTGCGCAATGCGTTGGACAAGGCGTTTGGCTACCACGTTTACCAGGAGGACATGGTTCGTCAAGAGGAAGTGGATGACCTGGCCGTTCGCAGAGCCGAGGTCGAACAGGTCAAGGACTTTTTCCAGCACCGTGACCGGGTTCGTGCCGCAGCACGCTATGCTAATTTTGAGTTGCCGGATGAGCCGGCCCTGGCAGAGATCCGCGCTACCTTCCGGAAGGCACGCACTTTGCTGGGGCAGATGGATGGGTTGATCGCCAACGAGACTCGCCTGCTCACCGAGTTGCTGGAACCGATAGAGGAGGACATCCATAGCTACAGCGTGCGCTATCTGCAGGTCTTTGAGCAGGTGACCGCACACGCAGAACAGGTGCGCCAGCAGATTGAGACCCTTCCGACTCAACCTGCCTACTGTGCCCTGGAGCGGTTGGCACAGGTGGAGCAACTGGGCGCCGACACACGCCCCGAGGTACGGCGTGTGGTCCGCGAGGTGTTGGGCGAACCGTCCCAATTCTCCCCCACGACCCTGACCCGCGCCGAGGTGGAGCGCCATCTGCGCCATTGGCCGCAGCCGCCCCAGTGTTCCCTTACCCTACAAAACGCCGAAGAGTGGCGGCAAAAGGCCGACGACGTTCTGACCCGCTGCCAGGGCGCCCTGCGAACCGCATTACTCGATAAGGCTGCTCTACTGCACAGCGATGCCTTGCGCGATCGCCTGGCCCAGGGACGTAGCGAGCCCTTCATCGCTGGGTTGCTGGCGGCCCAGACGGCCGAGGAATTGGCAGACTATCTGACCCAGACTTTGGGCGGTGAGGCGGTAGAGGAACCCGATCCAGTGGGCCTGCTGACCCGCTACCTGAAAAAACTGCGCGTGCGCAAGCTGCGCCTGACCGACTTTACCCCCAGCAAGCGTACCATTGAGCCCTCCGACGTGGACACGGTCGTCGCCGAATTCCGCGCCTTCCTGCTGGATGCCCTGGCTGCTGGCGAGGACGAATTGCCAGTGGTCGAGATGGAGTAAGGTAGCAAGATGATCGAACAATGGATCTTGGACAAAATCGAACCGCTCAAGCCTGCTCCGCTGATCATCCTGCGCGATCCGCAGCGCATGATCCAGGCTGGCGCGCACATCGTGGATGGCTGGGCAGAGGAAAACGGCTACACCATCCTCTTCTGCGCCGGCAACCTGGCCCTGCGCGAGATGTACGAGGCCATGCGCGACGACGCCGACGCCCGCGTGCTGGTCGTTGACCGCAGCCGGAAAGGGGCCAAGATCCCCTTGTTCTACCCGGACCTGGCCGCGCAGGCCGGCACTCGCCGCCAGATGGAACTATCGCTGCGCGATTTCCTGGTGGAAAAGACCGGCGATCCCAACTGGCCCCACCTGGTGGACGACCGCCAACTCTCACGCCTGATCCTGGCCAACCTGTCCGACACCTTGCCGGCTTACGAACAACTGCGCCAGGTTGGTGGGAGCCGTTTCACCGACACCGATTTGTACAAGATTGTGTGGGGGGCCACCCTCAAGATTAACCCATTCAAAAAGCCCTCTGCCATAGAGATCCGTCGCCTGTGCATCGAGCAGCATCATGCCTTGAAGGAACTGAGCGATGTCCTGCCGGCCGACGTCATGGAAACGCTCCGCCAGACCATCGCCAGCGCCCCCAAGCCCTTCTGCTGGCTGCTGGAGCGTGAGCCAGATCAGGTCGTTCGCGCTTTTACCCTCTCGGCCATCATGCACCAGCATGGGTTGGAGTACCAGGTCTTGCTCAGCAACCTCGATCCGGCCCTGCACGAGTACCGCGAGATTGACCCCCATTTTCTCGACCAGGCGATGCAGGAGCAACTGGCGGCTGATCCTGATCGCGTCGTCGCCGATGTGAGGGATGTCGAAGACTTTTTGTTGGAGGACCCAAAGCGGGTGGGCTTTCTGCTTCATCATCGCCTGCGGATTGACGATCCCGACCGCGCTTTCGAGGTGCTCAAGCAGGAGCGTCTCTCTCCACTCATCAGGGGCATGGCGTTGGTCTCGTTACTGGCAGACTTGATTGAGAACAAAAAGATCAAGGTTCACGACCAGGTTCTAGAGTTGCTGGATCGCCAAGCAGAGGAGACGACTCTGCCCGCATTGGACCGTCCTACCGAGCAGTGGCAGGCCCTGGAGAGTGCCTACCGACGGGCCGTCAAAGTCTATCGCCTGACGGCGCAATTGGCCAAATACGCAAAAAAGTTCGAGGTCACGCCGGCTGAGGACCTGACCTTTGCCGAATTCGACACACTCTGGAATCAGGAGCGCTTCAACCGGCTGGATTACTACGCCTCCGATCTGGAGCGGACGCTGCGAGTGGGGAATATCTTGCCTGTCCCACGCAAAGCCTTTTGGCCCGAACTGGATGTGCGCTGGGAAAAGGCCCGCGCTGAACTCAAAGAGACCGTCAAGGCCATCGGCCAGGTGCAGAACCTGATAGATGCCCGCTTCCAGGACTTTTACCGGCTGCATTATACCAAGTGGATACAGCAACCCGACGCTCCCGTGGTGTTTACCCATCAATTCCTGCCTCGCATGTTGCAGGCCCACTGGGATCCCCAATCCGGCCGCAAGGCGGTGGTGATGGTCTTTGATGGGTTGCGCACCGATGCCTGGGACGAATTGCTGCGCCCGGTATTTGAGGAGCGGTTCGAGCTGATTGAAAGCCGTCCCGGCAGCGCACTGATCCCTACCGAGACTCACCTCAGCCGCAAGGCTATCAGCGCCGGGTGTCTCCCCAAAGAGTTTACCTCGGCCAACGAACTGGATTTGCTGAGAGCCTGGCTCAAGGAACACCTGGGGTTAAGTCCAACCTTCGAAGTGGTTCAAGATGACGATACGGCCGCTTCGGGCATGACCGTGCGCTACGTCTCCGACCAGTTGGAGTACATCGTCTTTAACTTTAGCGATAAGAATCTGCATGGCAACCCCCAGGACCTGGCTTTCATTTATGACACCACAGTGCGTGAGATCATTCGCCAGGACGTACGCAGCGTGCTGCGCGAGTTGCCTGACGACGTTCTGGTCTTTATCACCAGCGACCACGGCTTCGTCTCGGTGCCCAAGCCGACCGTGACCATCCCCGACGCCATTGTCGTGGACCGGCACGATGTCAAATATCGCAGCGCCCGGACAACGGCCCACCTGACAGGAAAAGATAGCCAGTGCGTGATCGAGTTTGACGTCCGCGTGATGGGCATCCCTGCTCGTAGCGGGACGGTAACCAGCGATCCTATTCACTACATCCTGTTCCCGCGCCCCGGATCCACCCTGCGGCGCAGGAAAGGACGCCACGACCCGGATCGCTACACCCACGGTGGACTCAGTCTGGCCGAGTGTATGGTGCCGATGGTCGTCATGGGACCTCGCCGGGAGGAACAGCCAACGCTGCTGATCGAAAGCATCCAGCAGGCCGGCTCTGTCAGCGAAGGTGAGGAACTGGAATTGGAGATCATCGTGGTGGCTATGCAAATGGCGCTGCCCGACATGGCCATCACCTTGACTTTCAGCCGCGACGAGATCCCCACCCGCCGCGAGGTCTTTCGCGGTGTACGCGCCGAATACACCGTGCGCTGGACGCCCCAATTGGGCGAGGTCACCGACGACGACCGGCGCCAGGGTGTGGTCGTCCAGCCAGTGACGGTTATCCTCACCTATCGTCAAGACAAAGAGACGGTGCGTCTCAGCAAAACCACCGACGTCCGGATAAAGCTCGATCCCACCCGCCTGCGCCGTCGGGTTGACTCCAAACTCGACCTGCTCATGGGCAAAGTGCCCAAGGGGCTCAAATCGTAGTGTCTTGGAGGAACCATGGCCAGAAAAAAGAGGTCTGCAAAACAACCCTCTCTGTTCAAACGCGAGATCCCCCAAATGCCGGAGGGATACTATTCTTCCGGCCCCAATCCCAACCTGCCCCGCTTTGTGGAGGAACACGCCACGCCCTACGATCCCGAGACGGACGACTACGACGTGCCTCCCTTCGACCAACCCATCACCACCACCAAGGCCACGGCCATCTACAACATGCACACCTACTGGAGCAAAAAGCCCCACGATGCCATCCGCCAGTACATCTGCCACTACACTCAACCGGGTGACATCGTATTGGACCCGCTTTGCGGCTCTGGAGGCACCGCACTGGCGGCTCTGATGGAAGGTCGCGCCGCTATCGCTATTGACCTGTCCCCAGCAGCCACTTTTATCACTAAGAACTACTGCACGCCAGTAGACATGGAGGAACTGAAACAGGCCTTTGAGGAACTACGGGCCAAAGTCAAGTCGGAAATAGAGTGGCTCTACGAGACCCGCTGTGACCGCTGTGACGGTCGGGCAACCACGGCCTACACTATCTACTCCTACGTTTTTCAATGTCCCCGCTGTCTGGAAAAGATGCCATTGTTTGACTGTGTAGATGCCGAAGGGCAAACTGCTAGCGGCAAGCCGAAGAAGATCAAAGGCTGCCCCTATTGCTACGCCAGAGGGCGCGTAGAGGAGATCAGTACCCGCAGCGAACGCTTTGCTCCTGTGCCGGTGCTAGTGAGTTACCTGTGCGAAGAAGGGTGCAAACCCAAACGGGGTGAACGGCATCACAATGACCCCGACCCCAAGAAACGCACTTTCTTTGAGCAATACGACGTGGGTAAACTCAACGAGATCAAGATAAAAGAAATCCCATACTGGTATCCTCGCAACCGTATGCTAAATGCACCTGAAGGTCAACAGGGATGGGGAATGCTATGGCGTCCCTATCACGGTAGCATTCAAAGGGTTGATCAGTTCTTTACGCAACGCAACTTGTGGGGTATCGCAGCGTTGTTAGCTAACATTGAAAAACTCGACCGCTCAGAACGCGGAAGAGACATAATGAAGTTTGTCCTTCAATCGTGTATTTTGAACTGCTCAATCATGTACAGATACAGAGAGAGTGGTAAAGGCGGCATCGCGATGGGAACATACTATGTTCCTCCCATGTACCAAGTAATGAATGCTTTTCACAGTTTTGAAAGCAAGTTTCACGATATTACCAGAGGGTTAAAGGAACTTGCAGAACTTCCGTCAACTGAGTTATTAATCTCAACCCAGTCAGCGCTCCATCTTGAACAGATTCCATCAGACTCAGTTGACTACATTTTCACTGATCCACCTTATTCGTGGAAAGTCCAATATGGAGAGTCAAATTATCTGTGGGAAGCATGGATGCGGTTTGACACAGATTGGTTGCAAGATGAAGTGATTGTAAACCCAGCGCGAGGGTTGGATGAACAGGACTGGAAATATCGGATGTTAGCTGTGCTAAATGAATGTCATAGAGTTATGAAACCAGGACGTTGGCTATCGTTGTGTTATCATGACACCTCAGAAGGTACATGGGAATTTGTACAGGATATCGCAAGCGAAGCAGGCTTCATTTCCGAGAAATCGGAACAAACCCTATACATTGATGCTACTCAGAAATCGTGGAAACAAATTGTGGCTGACAAGGTCACTCGGCGCGATCTGGTCATCAACTTTCGTAAGCCGCGCCCTGGCGAATTGATCGCCCAACTCACCCTCTTTGGCGACGAAGACGCCGCCACCTTTGCCGAGAAAGCACGCGCCATCCTGCACGAGACCCTGGAAGCCCATCCTGGCAGCCCCGCCGACCGCCTCTACGACGAACTCGTCTCCCACATGGTGCGCAAGGGCGAGTTCGAGCGCCACAACTTTGACGAACTCTTGCACAGCGTGGCCGAGGAGGTGGACGGCCGCTGGTACCTGCTGGAGACCGCCGACCAGGTGGACGAGGCCGAGAGCGCCAAAGAAACGGCTGCCGCCGCCCACCTGGAAGCCTTCATGCAGCACTATCTGGAAGAACGCCCTGAGGAGCCCGGCGTCCACTACTCGGACCTGTTCGAGCAATACCTACCTGTGCAGGACAAGCCACGTCGCCTGCTGGCTGACTGGCTGCCGGAGTACTTCTTCAGAACCTCCGAGGGCACTTGGCGCCCTCCGGCCAATAAAGAAGAGCGTGCGCAGAAAGAGGCCCTGCGCACCAGCGGCACGCTGCGGCGCATCAAACGCTTCGCCAGGGCACTGCTGGAGGGCGTCCCTCCGCACGACCGGGACCGGCCGGTCAACGTCGCCACCGCAGCCGACTGGATCCGTCAATGCCGCCGCGCTGGGTTGTATGACCTGGGGCGGGCCTTGTACGAGAAAGGTGGGTTCAACTTCGAAGAACTGGGGGATGAAAGCCAATTGGAAGTAGAAGAAGACTACCAAATCTGTGTCCGCCGGAGTTGAGCCTTCAACGGGCAATGGCGAATCTATGATTGGCGCCACAAGAGAATATGGCGAAAGGAGCTGTTTCAATGAAAGCAGGAGAAGTCGTTTTCCAGCAACTCTTGGATGGTAAGATTCAGTACCGTGTTCCTCTGTTCCAGCGCACATATAGTTGGGAAGAAGAAAACTGGCAACGTCTTTGGGATGACTTGTTGGATATCTACGACTTACCTCAACCGAGAAGCCATTTCATTGGTGCTGTGGTGACATTGCCGATCCCGGATTCTCCAGAGAAATGCTCCAAATTCATGCTCATCGATGGTCAGCAAAGGCTTACCACGTTGTTTGCTCTTTTAGCGGCTATTCGCGACTTGGCCAAGAACAACGGTGATCAAGCACTCGCAACCGAGATACAGGAGGATTGCTTGATCAATAGGTTTGCCAAGGATCTCGAAGAGTACCAGAAGATGAAGCCAACCCAGGCGGACTTGGCGGCTTTCAAGGCGATTGTCGACGGTGAAGCCTGTGATGGAGCACTGATTGGAGCGGCGCGAGCGTTCTTTGACAAGGTCTTAGGTCAAGGTGATCTCGAAGGGAAGCCTATCGATCTGGTCAAGATGAAGAGCTGTGTCACTGACTATCTCAACCTTGTGAGCATCCGTCTGGATCAAGACGACAGCCCACATCGCATATTCGAAAGCCTCAATAACGCTGGCATGCCACTAACCGCCTCGGATCTGATCCGTAACTACATATTCATGAGCATTCCTGGTGAGCAAGAGCAAGAGATCTCCTACAACAGGTACTGGTATCCAATGCAACAACGGATGGAGAAAGAACTAAGTCCGTTCGTGTGGCGATACCTGATGAAAGACGGTAACCTCCTACGCTACGATGATGTCTACGAGGAAATGCGTGAATTCATGGATACGGGAGAAAAGACCATCGTACAGGTTCTTGAGGACCTGAACCAATACTCCCAATATTACACCAAGTTCTGGCGTCCCAATCCTCACGAAGGCAATCCCATAGTGCGTGTACAACTTGAACGGCTAAACCAGTGGGAGGTTGACGTTGCCTATCCTTTTCTACTCACTGCTATGCACAAGCGAGCAACAGGAGTGATTTCCGACGAGCAACTACTTGAAGTCCTCCAAATGATAGAGTCTTATGTCGTCAGACGTAGCATCTGTGGGATTCCGACCAATCGCCTGCGGCGCATCTTTGCACTCATGAGCAATCATGTGAGCGATGACGGGTTCGTTGAGTCCTGCAAGGACTACCTGATTGAAAGCGAATGGCCCACCAATGATAGGTTCCACAAGATGTTCCAGACTGCGCGGATCTATGTTCGATCCCGCCTGGCGAGAGCACGGCTAATCCTGGCGTCTTTGGAGGAATCGTTCGAGCACCACGAGCCAATTAAAATGACAGGCGAGATCACCATTGAGCACATCATGCCTCAGACCCTTGATGACGAATGGCGTCACGAATTGGGACCTGAGTTTTACAGGATTCACGAAGAACTTCTGCACACTATAGGCAATCTGACCTTCTCCGGTTATAATCAGGAAATGGGAAACGAGCCTTTCGAGTACAAGAAGCAGATACTGGCTGAGTCCCACTTTGAATTGAATCGCTCCATTGTCCTGGCCAAACGTTGGACTGAGCGAGAGATAAGAGACCATGCCAAAGCAATGGCGGACCGCGCCATTCAGATCTGGCGTAGGTAGCTCCGTCTTCTGTGCCAGAGCAACAGTTGAGAGATGCCAAGTTCTTGGGAAAAATGTGTTTCCGTCGGGAGGTTCTGATGAGCAGAATGGGAGATGGATACGGGAGCGAGTGCCATCTTCTGCGTTTCATGGGGCGTCATCGCCATCTGCTCGACCAGCGAATCCTGGCCGTCGTGGGTGGCGACAGCATCAACTGGCTGGACTTTGGCTTCAATCCCAACAAAACCTGGCCTGATGCCGAGATCAAAAGTCTCGACTTCTTGCCCGAGGGCCACGCGGCCCGCGCTGCCTGGGAGGGATTCTGGCCCCACGGGCGTGGCATCCACAACTGGGACGCGGTGGGCCAGGTGCGTTTCGGTGACATAGAAGAATGGCTGCTGGTGGAAGCCAAAGCCAACCTGGAAGAGCTTGGGTCGAATTGCGGTGCGAAACCTAGAGGCGGTCTTGGCAAGATTGAGCGTGCGTTCGATGAGACCAAGCGGGCCTTGGGCGTACCTGATGACCGGGATTGGCTCCATGGCTATTACCAGTTTTGCAATCGAGTTATTGCCCTCTACTTCTTGAACGAGCATGACATCCCTGCCAGACTGTTGTACATTTACTTCTTGGGCGACAGGGGCGATCCACGCCGAACCTGCCCCTATGACGAGGAGGGGTGGCAGGAGGCGCTCCGTGCACAGGAAGAACACGTTGGCCTGCCTCAAGGCCATAAGTTGGAAGCCCGGATGCACAAGCTGTTCTTGCCTATATGCTGATTTCAACTGGCAGCCAGAACGCTGTGAGCACGACAGGCTTGTAAACGGCGCACCTATACCTGCCGGAATTCAGGGGAATTGCACATGAACCTACATTTCAAAGAGACCTTCGCTGGCAAAGTCGTCAATAAGCGGCTCACCTTCAACACCGGCATGGACGAGTTCCCACGCTACGTGCTGGAGTATCTGATTGACAACTATTGCGCTGAGGAGACCTTCGAAGAGGACTTTGAGTTGGTCAAGCGTCGCCTGCGTGAGAACTTTGTCCACGGTGCCGAGGCCGAGCGCATCCGCTCTTACATCCGCGAAAACCGCGATCACACCATCATCGCCAGCCTGGAAGTGCGCCTGGTCGAGACCCAGGACAAATACTGGGGCACTATCGGTGCCATCAACGAGAATTACGTTAACGTGCCGGAGAGCCTGGTGAAACAGTACCCCATGCTGCTGGCCGGCGGCATGTGGGGCACCATCCAACTGACCTACGATGAGACCGAAGTCCATAACAAGAAAATCCGCCCGTTCAAGGTCATGGAGTTTACCCCGTTTCAGATCTCGGTGATTGACGTCCAAGAATTCACGGAGAAGCGAGCCCAGTTCGCCGACGACGAGTGGCTCGACATCCTGGTCAACTCCTTTGGCCTCAACCCGGCGCGCATGACCCGCCGCGAAAAGCTGCTTTACATCAGCCGGGCCGTGCCGTTAGTCGAATCGAACCACAACATGGTCGAGTTGGGGCCGCGTGAAACGGGCAAGACCTACCTCTTCCGCAACATGTCCTATTACGCCCACGTCATTTCGGGGGGCAAGGCTACCCCGGCCCGGCTTTTTATCAACCTCAACACAGGCCAGGTTGGTCTGGTCGGTAGCCGCGACGCCGTCGTCTTTGACGAGATCGCCAACACTGATTTTACCGACCCTAAATCCATGGTCAGCATCATGCAGGGCTACATGCAGGATGCCAAGTTCAGCCGGGGCAAGAAAGAGATCCTGGCCTTTAGCTCCGTCGTGTTGGTAGGCAACCTGGACGTGCAAGGCAGGCTGCCCCACGAAAAGTACTACCAATTGTTTGAGCCGCTGCCCAGTTTCTTGCAGGTAGAGGCGTTCATTGACCGGCTGCACACCTATCTGTCCGGCTGGGAAGTGCCCAAGATCGGGCCGGAATCTGCCAGCCAGGATTATGGCTTTATCACTGACTATTTGTGCGAGATCATGCACGAACTGCGCCGGCTGGACGTGTTGGGCCGGGTCAAGAACCGCTTCGAGCTGTTCGATGCGTCTGGTTCGAGCCAGGGCCTCACCTCACGCGATGTGCGGGCCGTGCACAAAACTCTCTCTGGCCTGCTCAAACTGATGTATCCTCACGGCCAGGTTTCGGACGCCCAACTGGAGGAACTGCTCCTGGTGGCGCTCGAAGGTCGCCAGCGCATCCGCGACCAGCTCCACTTGATGGCCCCTGGCGAGTACTACCCGGTCAAGGTCAGCGCACGCATGATCCCTTCAGGTAGAGTTCTCACTCCAACCCTGCTGGAAGCTGAACGTAAACAACGGATCACGCTGCCAATCGAGCCCCTCGTGGGGGAGGTCATTGGCCTGGCTGTCGCGGGTGAACAGGGCGTCATCCAACGGTTTGAGATGCAGGCGACCAAGGGGCATGGCCGTATTGTGCCATTGGGATCCATTCAACGGGTGATGCGCGAGTCCATCGAGGCGGCGGCGCAATATATCCGCGCCCACTACAAGGAGCTAGGCATCGCCGCCGACTGGCATGAGAACTTTGACGTGGCCGTGCTGGCGACCATGATGGGGATTCCCAAGGAAGGCCCCTCGGCGGGCATCACCATGGTCACGGGCATTGTGTCGGCGCTCAGGAATGTGCCCGTGCGGCATGACATTGCCATGACCGGCGAGATCACCATCATGGGTAAGGTGCTCGGCGTGGGTGGTGTCCAGGCCAAGCTGCTGGCTGCTATTGAGGCCGGGGTGAAGACTGTGATCCTGCCAGCGGAGAACGAACAGGACGTGCGGCACCTGCCCGACTATATGCAGGATCAAGTCGAGATCAGCTACGTGAGCGACATAAAGGAGGTTTTGGACCTCGCATTGGTGCCGAAGCAAGCAGCCTGACAGCCAGGCCCCGACATAGGACGCTGGCCGGTTCGCCGCAAAGTCGGATTGTCAGAAGCTTGGTGGATTCGGTGGGAGTGACGCTCATGGACATCGTGTGTGGATTTCGCGACATTCAAGAGATGGCTCGGGCCGTTAGGGAAAGTGCTGAACTGCTCGAAGGACGGCAGTACTCGCCGCGGCCCTGGAACCGGTTCGAGCCAGAAAACACTGACTGGTGGATTGTGCCCTCAACCGATTGGCCAGCCTATCGGTATGGCAAGGGTATGTTCAAACCCAGTGTGCGATTCCCCGACCGCGTCTTTTGCGGGCTGAATGTGGAGAAGGGCTTTGGCCGCATCGCGTTGGAGGTCTATCCGGAACTGGGCAAGCGTGGGCATGTCATAGACGAGGCTTGGAGTTGGTTTGCGTTCCTGGAAGGGCTTGCAGAGGGTGCCGTCACCGATGCCGCGCAGGTGGTCACTCAGGAGACTGGCAGCCCAGTGATCTTGGAGGTCAGTGCTTGGTACACAAGTGATCCGACCGACTTTGAGCCCCATCCCCTGCTGGACGCCGAGGCACTGGCAGGAGAATGTCGGTCACCGGTTGACGGCGGGCGAGCGTGGTTTGCCGTCGCGGACGGGGCACTGGAGAAGTTGGAAGAGCGTTGCGTTCAGGATGTGATAGCTCCAGTTGCGGCCTGTTGTCGTCTCAGTGACCTCGCTGAGGCCCTCCAGGGCAACCCCCAGATTTCATGGGCCTGGATTGACGTGTATCTAGGCACACTGGTGTCGCTGGCTCGCGACGGCCAGGTTTCCAGCGGTCACTGGACAGACAGCGATATTTGGCGAAAACTCATTCGTCCCTGGCTGCCTTGGATCGTCTAGCTATGAAGCGGTTACCCATACCGGAGCCATTTTCAGGTGGTATCCTCCTCTCCTACAAGTGCACCGGTGCCTGCAAACACTGTATGTACGCCTGCTCGCCCAGGTGGGACGCGGATTGGCTCTCCGTAGAAGATGCCGAGATTGTCCTGTCTCAACTCGCCGAAAAGCTTGGCGGCAAGTACCCTTCCTCGGGCAGGATCGGTGTC
>Ga0180438_10006252_pt1 | contig 16164 bp, 16 predicted proteins | sample SS_ome_12_FD_132455 | JGI IMG/M metagenome (GOLD analysis project Ga0180438, IMG submission 132455) | Hypersaline lake sediment archaeal communities from the Salton Sea, California, USA - SS_3_D_2 metaG | ecosystem: Environmental > Aquatic > Non-marine Saline and Alkaline > Hypersaline >...
AACGACGAGATCGGCGCCCGGAACCACTCCCACTCGCTCCTGGACCCCGCCCCGCTCGATGACGCCTACGACTACGACCGCGACAAGAAGGTCGACACGAACGACGAGATCCTCGCGCGGAACAACTGCACTTCGGCGTTCACGCGGCTGGTGCTTTTCAGTGCACCGTCGGCGCCTCTCGGCGTCCAAGCAGACGGCGGCGTACACGCCTCGGCCACGAAGCTGTCTCTCGAGAGGATCGAGAAAGCGGCACCCTTCGACGCGGCCTTCGCCAAACCGGACGCCAAGCCAAAGGAGGTTACAGCGGCCACGCCGTCCGCACGGGCGGCCAACCTTTCGTGGCTCGATGCCTCCGACCTCCCGGCCGCGCAAGGGCGCCCCTCGAAGATCGCGGCCCCGGCCCAGGCCGCCGTGGAAAAACTGCTGGCGACGTTGTAAGCCGCTTGAACCGGAAGCGCACCCGTCGTCGCAGCCGACGTACGGCACTCCGATCACCGGCAGCGCTCATTGGCGCTGTTCGGGTCTTGGCCTTGGGCGAGCCGTTCTCCCTTGCGGACTATGATCTTCGCGCCCGCCGGCAGCCGCTTGGCATACGTTTCCTTGTCGACGGCGCCCATGACTCACTTGCCCTTGGGGTCTCCTCGGCACCAACACTGCCGAAAACGGTCCTCATGGAGCGCCCCACAGTACCCGACCGTTCTCGTCCGATAGCATGAAGCCGGGGCCCTCCTTGGTGAGGGCCATGCCGGCGACGTGGCATTGGTCAATGCGGTCGATTCCCGCGCCGTGCGCGACAACCCGCACAACCCCTTCGTCAACCCGGCGCCGCTCGACGACTTCGCCGACTACAACCGCGACCAGGGGGTCAACGCGGTTGATTTCGGCCTAGTGCGGGACAACGCGACAAACTCTTCGACCGCCTTGAAGTTGATTACCGCGCCGGCGGCGGGGCCGTTGCCCGGTCCGGAACAGCCATTGACGGCCGTGAGATTGGGTCGGGGCTGACTTCCGACGGGGCACGATCCTGTTGAACTGATAGGCGGAAAAGGGCGATCGGTCTTCGCCGCAAATCAGTAATGTCCCCTTTTCTTTTCCCAAGGGCTTTGATCCGCTTCTCGGCTTCAGTAATCCCGGGGACACAGTACCCAAACTGGCAATGTCAAGTGTTCACTCGCCCGGCCGTGTCCAACCTTCGAGAACCGCCCGGAACGCAAGCGACGAGTAGGACCAATCGCACCCACAGCGAAGAACGTCGAGCGGGTCCCAATCGGGGCGGTTGACGCCTCCGTATGCGGACAAGCACCAGTCGATGCCCACGGAAGCCAGCGACTGCCTCACGTCGTCGGATATGTCGGTCTTCTTGCCGTAGGGATAAGCCAGGCATCGCGACGCTTCCGTGGGGCCGGTGTGAAAATCGAGGGCGGCCTTGGCTTCCGCGACTTCGGCCAGCGCTTCTTCCCGCGGCAAGGCACTCAGCCGGGCGTGATTGACCGTGTGGACCCCGAAGGTGAATCCCCGGCGGGTCATCGTTTCCACCTGTTCCCAGGTCAGTGCCGGCACATGCTTTCCCAGACGCTGCACGTCGTGAGAAAAAGGTTGATCGGTTCCGATCATTCCGGTTGACAGGAAGAAGGTAGCCGGCAGACCGTGACGCCGGAGCAGGACCGCCGCCAGGTACTTGCTCGCGTAACCGTCGTCGAACGTGATGACCACAGCGGGGCGCCTGCGGGGCCGGCCTCTGGTCTGCAGGAAGCTCGCCAGGTCCAGAACCTCGTAGTTCCTCTTGAGCACCGACAACTGCCTGTCGAACTGCTCCACTCCGAGGGTCACGGAGTCCAAGAACGCATCGTCCACCCGATGGTACAGCAGCACGGCCGTATGGCACGTTCCGCGCATCGACCGAACGCGGTTGCGGATCGGGACCCAAAGGAGCACATAGAACGCCAGGACGACGTGCTTCAGCGCCGTTCGCAGGAGGGCCGGCGGGGTATGTTTCGGCCTCCGCCGGTTCCATAGCCGCCTGCGCACCTTGCGCGCCAGAAGCCAGGGAGGTTGACGATTCGGTCTCCGGCCCGGGTCGGTCTGGGGCGTGCCGACGAGGCACCCGTTCTCGATCTTGTGGAGCGCGTCGAGTAGCGTTTCGGTGCCGAGAACGTCGAGCTGCACCTTCAGCCCGTCGGGAGTCGAGTACTCGGGGATCGGCAGCTCTCGTTGGGAGATGATCTCGCCCGTGTCCAGGCTCTCATCCACCCAATGAACGCTTGCCCCGGTCTTCGTTTCGGCATTGTGAAGCTCCCAAAATCCGGGCGGCATCCCGCGGTATTCCGGAAGAAGGCTCTTGTGGAGATTCACGGTTCCAAGCTCGGGTGCCCGGAACAGCGGCGCCCGTAGGATCGGGGCGCCGAGGGAAATCCCGAGCCACGGATTCAGATCCCGGACGCTGCTTACGACCTCAGGATCGCGCAGCGAGGAGACACGGCGGTGCACCACGTTCGGGAGCGTCAAACGCGCGAGGGACTCGGGCAGAGCGGGGCTTGCCGTAGAGCCGGCGACCGGCCGGCGGCGGAACCTGGCTAGCGTCCCGGCGGCGAGCCGCAGGATTGCGGCCAGGATTTCGAGCGGGCAGGAGATCGGCTGCCTTCTGAGCAGCCGCAGCTTACCTTGGAGGTATTTGCGCCAATGGCGAGGTGGAAACTCCTGCAAGATCGTAATTCGCCAATGGGGGAACTCGCCCGCAACCGCCTCGACGTGTTCGACCGTCGAGGAAGACGCATACTTCCCGGCAAAGACAACGACGTTCCGCTCCACCACGAAGTCCGACCTTTCTTGGGCGGGAGACGGGGCCCTGGGCCGCGTGTTCCGCCATTGTGTCAACGCTTTGCGCCGAGCGTCTGCACCTCGACGCTATGCGCCGTAGCAACACACGGCGCATTGCGCCGTAACGACAAGAAATCGCCCCGACGAGACACCAAGGCGCGGGGCGTATTTCCGGGAATTCCAGGGAATTCCGGGGACACAATACCTAATCTGCCAGTTTGGGCAATCTCGGCTTCGCGCCGGTTCTCCGGGCAAGCGCCGCGTCACTCCTTCAACCCCTTCAGGTCCGCCTCCAACTTCTCATTGCTGGCCAGGAGCTGGTCCCAGCGCACGATCTCGCCCCGGTACGCCGCCATGCGCCCGAGGATGGTGACCAGGTTGCTGCGCACGCTTTCGGGGACGGTGGCGTTGGCGCAGTCGCCGTCTTGGATGTTGGCGTGGAAGGTGGCGATGTTGGCCACGGCGCCGTCGCGGTAGATGCCCGGCGAGCTTCCGCCGCGGTAGAAGTTCTTGCCGCGGATCAGCACTTGGCCGCCGTAGGCGGTCTCGAGCACGCCCTCGGTGCCGAACATGCGGTTGCGGATCCCCTCGGGCTGGGTGCCGTGGCCGTTGAACTGGCGGGAGCTGAAGGCGATGCCCACGTTATCGGGGTACTGGAACGTCACGCTGAACGTGTCCCAGCAGTTGCCGAAGTCGCGGACCTTGCGCCCGCCCGTGCCGAAAGCGCACTCGGGCGGCCCGTTCATGATCCAGCTTGCCACGTCCAGCGTGTGGATGTTCTGCTCGGTGATGATGTCGCCGGAGAGCACGCGGTCGAGGCCCCAGGCGCGCAGGCGGTGCTCGGGGTTGTCGGGGTCTTCCTTGGCGAATCGGATTTGCCCGCCCCAGGGGATGCCGGCGTGGTAGGTGGCCTCGCCGAAGGCGAACCGGCCCAGGGCCCCGTCGTGGACCCGCTTCAGGGCCTCGATGTAGAACGGGTCGGCCCGGGTCTGGAAGTCGACGAGGAAGCAAAGCTTGGCGGCGGTGGCTTTCTTGCCGCTCTCCTCCATGGTCTTGCAGCCGGGCACGTCGACCGCGATCGGCTTGGCCACGTAGACGTGCTTGCCCGCCGCGACCCCGGCGGCGGCGTGCTCGGGGTGAAAGTAGGGAGGCGACTCGACGGCCACGGCGTCGAGCTTCCCTTCGAGCATCCGCTGGTAGCCCTTCAGACCGGTAAACCGCCGGGCCGGATCGACGCCCAGCTTGTTGCCGAAGTTATCGACCCGGTCCTGAAAATAGTCGGCCGCGGCCACGACGTTGTAGCCGCCGTGCTGCCGGAACAAGTCGGCGATCCAAGTGCCCCGCCCGCCGCAGCCGATCGAGCCGAGGTCGACCTTGGAGTTGGCGGCATAAGCCCAGGCCAGCTCGGGCTTGACCACGGTGAAGGCGGCCGCGGCGGCCCCGGAGGCGGCGAGGAAGCGGCGGCGGGAGTAACTGCGGCGCGTGGCGGACTTGGCGGCACTGGGTCTGCTCTCGGACATGGGCGTAGCTCCCTATGAGAGGAATTGCAAATTGAAAATTGGACACGGCAAATTGCAGCTTGATACTTTCACACTGACCCATGACGCCTGACCCCTGACTCCTGACCCCTCCCCCCGTCCTACTCCGCCGCGGGCACACCGAACACCTCGACCTCGACGTAGTGGTTCAGGTCGTTGGCCGTGTTGCCGCTGCTGTAGACGCGGACGTAGCGGGCGGCGGCGCCCTTGGCGTCGATCAGCTTGCCGAGGTTCGTTTCGATGTAGGCGCGGTCCTTGCCCACGCCCTTGTGGGCCGAGTTGTCCTGGTCGTTGTTGTACACGGTGCGCACATTCTTGGTGAACTCGGCGTCGTCGGCTACCTGGACGATCACGTCGCGGTAGCTCCGGGCTTCGCGGAAGTAGTGCCAGAGGAACAGGGCGTAGATCCGGGCCGGCTTGCCGAGGTCGATCTGCACCCACTGGGTCATCGGCCCCAGCTCGACGTAGCAATCCTCCGTGCCCTCCTTCTTGCCGTCGGTGACGTACTTCAGCTCGCCGATGATCGGCCGGGAGTCACTGGAGGTGACCGGCTTCTTAAGCGCCAGGTTCACGGTCCCTTTGGGCACCATGAAGTCGGGGCGCTTGCCCTCGGGCGGCTTCTCCAGGTCGGGGAAGAGCATGGCCAGCACGTCGGGCGGCGTGCCGATGAGCATTTCCTCGGGGATTTCGGTCTTCAACGCCACCTTCGGTTCCTCGGCACCTTCGGCAAGGGAGAAGAACGTGGGGCAAAGCACGATCAGCAGGGCGGCGGCGAGGCGCGGCATGGGGTGTCCTCCTGTTGGGGATTGGAGTGGTGGAGTGCTGCTTGACTTGCCCGTTCGGGCCGGGCGATACTGGCCGTTGGCCAACGGGGTGATGGGCGTCCCTGCGGGGGGGACGCGCTCCGTGGACCGATTTTAGCATGAATCCTCGCCACGTGCCGCTAGTGAAGCCCCGGTTTCTGTTGGTTGCGAGCTTCCTGGCCGTGGGGGCCGGGGCGCTGGCGTTTCGGCTGCCCCTGCTGGGGCGGCGGCCCATGCACGCCGACGAGGCGGTCCAGGCGGCCATATTCCGCGACCTCTGGCAGCACGGCCGCTACGAGTACGATCCCGACGAGTTCCACGGCCCGACGCTCCCCTACGCCACGCTCCCCTCGGCCTGGCTGGGCGACGCCGAGACGTTCGCTGAGACGAGCGAGGCCACTTACCGCATCGTGCCGGTGCTGTTTGGCGTCGGGACGGTCCTGTTGGTGGGGCTGCTGGCGGACGGACTGGGGCGGCCGGCGGCCGTCTCTGCCGCCGTGCTGTTGGCCGTCTCGCCCGCGATGGTCTTCTACAGCCGCTACTACATCCACGAGACGTTGCTGGTCTTCTTCACGCTGGCGGCGATCGGGTTCGGCTGGCGGTGGGTGCAGACCGGGCGACTGGCGTGGTGTCTGCGCTGTGGGGCGTGCGTGGGTTTGATGCAGGCGACCAAGGAAACCGCGGTGATCGCTTACGCGGCCGCGGCCCTGGGCGTGGTGCTCGTGTGGCTTTCGGGGGGACTGTCCCGATTTTCGCGCAGCGAAAATGGGACTGTCCCCTTACAAGAGGCGCCACGCCGACCGTGGTGGCACTGGCCCTTGGGACTTGGCGCGGCCCTTCTGGTTGCCGGGTTCCTCTACTCCTCGACTTTCACCAATCCCCGGGGACCGGTCGATGCCGTGCTGACCTACGTCACGTGGCTAGGCCGGGCGGGCGGCGAGACCCCCCACGTCCACCCCTGGCACGAGTACCTGCACCGGCTGGGATACTGGCGCCTGGGCGACGGCCCCTGGTGGTCGGAGGGGCTGATCCTCGGGCTGGCCGTCGTGGGGCTGGTGGTTTCCTGGCTCCCGGGGAAACGGCTGCTTGCGGGCGCGAGCGTGCCGCTGGTCCGCTGGCTCGGCTTCTACACGGTCGCTACGGTGGCCGTCTATAGTGCCATCCCGTACAAGACGCCCTGGTGTGTGTTGACCATGCTTCAGGGGATGGCGCTCTTGGCCGGCGTGGGGACGGTCGCCCTGGTCCGCGCGGTGCCGACGCGGCCGCTGAAGGTGTTCGCCGGGCTGCTGCTGCTCGCGCCGGCCGGGCACTTGGGGTGGCAAGCGTATCGGGCGAGCTACGTGATGCCGGCCCATCCGAGCAATCCGTACGTCTACGCCCAGACGTCGCCGGGGGTCGAGCAACTCGCCCGGAAGGTCGACGAACTCGCGCAAGCATCCCTCGACGGCTACGCGACGCCGGTGAAGATCCTGTGGCGCGACGGGTACTACTGGCCGCTGCCCTGGTACTTGCGGCGTTTTGAGCACGTCGAACCCCGGACGAAGGTGCCCGACGACCCGGCCGCGCCGATCGTGATCGCCTCGCCGGAGCACAACGCGGCGCTCGACCGGCGGCTCGGTTCCACCCACCGGATGACCGATTTCTACGAGGTCCGGCCCCAGGTGTTTGCGATGCTCTGGGTGCGGAAGGACCTCTGGGACGCCCACCTGAGGCAACTCGGGCGGCTTTGACTCGATTTGGGCTGTCACCTTTTCGGCCGAATGACCGAGAACGAAGAAGAATCGAAAGGCCGGCGCGGCCCGCGCCCGTTGCAGTTCGGGCTGGCGGCGCTTTTCGGGATCACGGCCGCGGTGGCGGCGCTGTTCGGCACGCTGCGGTGGTTCGGCGTGCCGGCGCCCACGAGCGGGCTGGTGCTGGTGATCCTCGTGGTGAGCGTGGCGGCCGCGCTTGGCTTGGTCCTGGCTATCGCGGCGGCGATGAAGGAGCACGACTGATCGCTCTTAAAGTGCGGCGACTTGTCGCCGCTTTCCGGCGAGAGATAGTCGCTTGCAGGAAATCCCGCGCGCCAAGCGCGCGGCAGAACGGCCACGTTCCCCGCGAAGGTACGAAAGCGGCGATAAATCGCCGCACTCCAAAACGTCTTACGCCCCTGCGATAGTCCCTTCCAGCGGGCTGCTGGCCGTGGCATAGAGCTTCTTGGGGATACGGCCCGAAAGGTAGGCCAAGCGTCCCGACTCGCAGGCCATGCGCATCGCCCGGGCCATGCGCAGCGGGTCCTTGGCGTGGGCGATCCCGGTGTTTAGTAGCACGCCGTCGACGCCCAGCTCCATGGCCACGCTCACGTCGCTGGCGGTGCCCACGCCCGCGTCGACGATCACGGGGTAGTCGGCGTCCCCCTCCTTGAGGTACTCCAGGCAGATCCGGATCGCGTTGGGATTGAGCACGCCCTGGCCCGAGCCGATCGGGCTGCCGGCGGGCATCACGCTGGCGGCACCCGCCTCCTTCAGCCGCTTGGCCGTGACCGGGTCGTCGGTCGTGTAGCAGAGGACCTGGAAGCCCTCGGCCACGAGCCGCTCGGTCGCCTGGAGCGTGCCGAGCGGGTCGGGCAACAGCGTCTTCTTATCGCCCAGCACCTCGAGCTTGACCCAGTCGGCCCCCGGGTTGTCGAGCTGCGAGAGGATCTCGCGTCCCAGTCGGGCCACGCGCACGGCGTCGTCGGCTGTGAAGCAGCCGGCCGTGTTGGGCAGGATCGTGTAGCGGCTGGTGTCGATGAAATCGAGCAGGTTCTTGCCCTCGGCGTCGATGAGCCGTTCGCGGCGCACGGCCACGGTGATGCACTCGGTGCCCGAGAGGTCCAGGGCCTCGCGCATCACGTCGTAGTCGGAGTACTTGCCCGTGCCGACGATTAGCCGGCTCGCAAAGGTGTGGCCGCCGATCCTCAGGGGATCGCCGGCCGCTTGTTCGGTTGCCACTTCAGCCTCCTCCGACCAGGGTGACGATTTCCAGGCGGTCGCCGGGCACGAGGTGGTGCTCGGCGTGCCGCTCGCGGGGGACCAGATCGAGGTTGACCTCGACGGCCACGGGCTTTCCGGTCAGGCCCAGCTCCGCCAGCAGTGCCGCCACCGTGGTGCCTTCGGGAACCCGGCGTGCCTGGCCGTTGACGCTGATTTCCACGGTTTCCCCGCTCTTGTGCTCTGGCAGATCGACGGCGTCGAATAACGTATCTTACGGCCCATGACGCAAGTGCGGAAGCCGCGGCGGCCGACGGTGGCGGGGAAGTAGCCGGCGGCAGACAGCCGCAGGAGTCCCGGCAGCAGGTTTGCTGCCGGCTATGGGGCCGCCATGCAAATCGCGGGCCAGGGACCGCATGAATGCAGTCACTACGAACTGTGCGGCCGCCCCGGCGGCGAGGTACTCCCTATTCGCCTGATTCGCCTATTTTAACATCTCCCGAAACCCCGGTTTTCGGGGCACTTGCATTGCCAACCGAATCGTGTATAACCGCGAGCACGTGGCGTCCATTCGACCGACACTCGACCAGTTCGCCGATCGACTTCAGGGGACTTTGCTATGGCAACGATCAACGTAGCGTTAATCGGACAAGGGTTCATGGGCCGTTCGCATTCGAACGCCTGGGGCCAGGTGGGGAAGTTCCTCGATCCGCCGCTTAAGCCGGTGATGCACACCGTCTTCGGCCAGCCGGAGGAAAACCCCCAGGCGTTCGCCGACAACTGGGGCTGGCAAAACGCCTCGACCGACTGGGAGGCGACCGTGGCCAGCCCGGACATCGGCCTGGTCGACGTGGTGACGCCCAATTACATGCACGCCCCGGTTGCCCGCGCCGCCATCGCGGCCGGCAAGCCCTGCTCCTGCGAGAAGCCGATCGCCGGCACGCTGGACGACGCCCGGGCGATGGTCGAGGCGGCTAAACAGGCGGGCGTGAAGACCTTCGTGTGGTTCAACTACCGCCGCTGCCCGGCCGTGGCCCTGGCCCACCAGCTCGTCAAGGCGGGCGAGATCGGCGAGATCCGGCACGTGCGGGCTCAGTACCTCCAGGACTGGGCCGACGAGTCGATCCCGCTGTTGTGGCGGTTCGAGAAGGAGCTGGCCGGCTCCGGGGCCCACGGCGATCTGAACGCGCATATCATCGACATGACGCGCTTCGTCACCGGCCAGGAGATTACCGAGATCGTCGGGGCGATCGCCGAGACGTTCATCAAGGAGCGGACCTTGGCCGGCGGCGTGGCCGCAGGGAAGCTCTCCGACGGCGGCACGGCCGCGGCGGGCAAGGGCCCGGTCACCGTGGACGACACCGTGCTCTTCCTGGCCCGCTTCTCCGGCGGCGCCGTGGCCAGCTTCGAGGCCGCGCGCCAGGCCACCGGCAACCAGAACCGCAACGGGTTCGAGATCAACGGCACCAAGGGGGCGCTGAAGTTCGACTTCGAGCGGATGAACGAGCTGGAGTATTACGACGCCCGGCGTCCCCGGGCCGTGCAGGGTTGGACCACGATCATGTGTACCCACGGGGGCGAATACCCCGAGGGGCACGTCTACGTCGGAAGCTGGTGGCCCGACGCCCACATCATCGGCTACGAGCACGGGTTCACGAACCAGGCGTACGACATTATGCGGGTGCTGGCCGGCCAGGAGCCGACCGTGCCCATCCCCGATTTCGAGGACGCCTACCAGACCCAACGGGTCCTGGAGGCATCGCTGCTGGCGGCCGAAGAGCGGCGGCCGGTGAGCCTCAGCGAGGTGAAGTAGCGAAGAGACATCGAAGCGGGTCGCTTGCGTCCCCCTCGCGGCCCGCCCCATGGTCGTCGCGCGACGACGGGCGTCAGGGGCAGAAGGAGCCTGCCCCTGGCGCCCAACTCTTTTCTTGGCCTCAGTCCGAATCCCCGCCCGTGAATCGCATGACCAGGTAGATCAGCGTCAGGATCGCTTGCAGCGTGGCCGCCACGTAGGTGAGCGCCGCGGCGTTGAGCACTTTGCGCACGTAGGGCATCTCCTGGGGGCCGACGATCCCCAATTGGGCAAGCTGGGCCTTGGCCCGGCTGCTGGCGTTGAACTCGACCGGCAGGTTGACCACCTGGAAGACGACCACGCAGCTAAACAGCGCGATCCCCGCCCAGATCAAAAATGCGTTCATCTGCATGATCGCCCCGACGATCACCAGCAGGATGCCGATGTTGCTGCCGAAGCCGGCCGCGGGCACGGCCGCGTTGCGCAGAACCAGCGGGGCATAAGCGTCGGCGTCCTGCATGGCGTGGCCCGCCTCGTGCGCCGCGATCCCCACCGCCGCCAGCGAACGGCTCTGGTAGACCTGCGGGCTGAGGCGCAGCACCTTCTGGCGCGGGTCGTAGTGGTCGCTTAGGTGGCCGGGCACCTGCTCGATGGGCACGTTCGTAAGGCCGGCCGAGTCGAGGATGTGCCGGGCCGCGGCCGCCCCGCTCAAAGGGGCCGCCCGACGCTGGGCCTTGTTGTACGACGAGTGAATCATCGCTTGGGCCCACAGACCGAGCAGAAACGCCGGGGCGATGAACAGGAAGTACATGGGGTCGAATACGAACATCTCCGTAGGCTCCTTTCGGGCCTGGTCGCGGCCCGTCGATTGACCGGTGATTCGTTCCAGCCTGCTTCCTCTTGGAATCTACCATCTTGGATGCCGCAGCCGGGCGATGGTTACCGCCGGCGCGGGTTTCCTGTGGGCATTGTACGCAGTCGCCCCGTGCCGGGTTTGGTTATCGGACGGTCTCGGCCCCCAATTGAAGGGGTTTCCCGGCGAGATTGCAGGGGGGGGCCACCCGTGCCAGGCGTAGCCCATTCGGGGGGGGCAAGCGGCCGCCCACGCCGGGACTCCTTGTTGGAGTCCAGCCTTTAGGCTGCCTGGAACGGCCAGGGACCTGCTTAAAGACAGGCTAAAGCCTGGACTCCAACGTCTGAAGCCGAATAGCTCACAGCGTGCTCGCCGATTGCGGCGTGCTATCGCTGCCGCCGGCCAGCCGGTGCAGCAGCCACCAGCCGAGCAGGCAGCCGACGACGTAGGCGGGCATGTCCCACCAGGAAAAGGAGGTGCCCAGCAGCGTCCGGCCGAGAAACATCGCCCGGACGGCCTCGAGCCACGGCGGCTTCCAGGTCTGGAGCAGCTCGAGCGCACACGTCGTAACGCACACGACCACGGCGATGGGCGCGATGGCCGAGCGCCGCGGGACGAACAGGAAGACGAGCAACATGAAGAACAGCTCGTAGGCCACGCTGGCGGGCCCCCAGTTGTTGACCCACCACCGCCCCGGACCCGCGTAGAACTTCAGCGCCAAACCCAGCGCCGTGACGACCGCCAGCACCGCGAGCACGCGAATCCGGGTCTTGCGAGCCGTCACGGTTTGGTCCCGTGGCTCATTGGCGATGGGTCGCGCGGCCTTCGGCGGCCGCCCGGCGTGGGGCGCAAACGACAGACGGTCCGCCGGCTGTAGGGAACGCCGCTCGACGGCGCTCCCTACAGCCTAAGTGCGGACACTCACCACATCTTCCGCGATTTCGCCGAAGGGGAGAGTCCCGCTTTCGCTGCGCGGGATTCGGGACAGTCCCCAAGTTTTTTGGAGGGGGACAGTCCCATTTTCGCTGCGCGAAAACAGGGACAGTCCCCGGGATCTTATCTGCGTTACTTGTGCCGGTGCCGGTGCGCCGACGCCATCAAGCGCAACACACCCTCGTCGAGCACCAGACGGAACTTCAGGCCGCGGTCGATCGGCAACAGGGCGCCGCAGACCTTCCCGCCATCGCCGGCCGCCTCGAATGCCTCCAGGGCCTTCTTGCCCCCGCTCGACACCTTCTCCTTGGGACAGTGCGTGGCCAGCTCGGCGAGCTCCTCGAGGTCGAGCGTGAACTCCATCGGCGGAACGACCTTCTTGGCAGCCTTCTTCGAGGCGTCGATCGCCCCCGTAAGCGACTTCATCGCGTCGCGCCCGGCCGCGAAGTAGACCGCTTCGGGGCCGATGCCCAGCACGATCTCAAGCTTCTCGCCCACCGCCGCCACGATCTTGTCGTGGCGCGGGCACTTCTCGGGGATGGGCAGCGAGACCACGTGCATGTTCACCCCGCCGTGCTTGGCCGCGTCGAGCTTCAGCACCTTGTCTACGCATTCGGCGTGCTTCTCGCGCACGGCGGCGACGAACTTCTTGATCGTCGCCTCCAGCTGCGGCCCGTCGGCCACGTGCCGGGCACCCACGTAGGTGACCGAGTCCGTGTGCAGGCGCAGCGACCCGGCCGCGTCGATCTTGCCCGTGGCCGCGGTCTTCTTGACCACGTCGAGGAAACCGTCGACGATCTCGCGACCGACCTTTTCCTCCTCGTCGGTCTTGGCCTTGCGCTCGACCTTGGCGTAGGCCCTGGCCTGCATGGCCTCGAGCAGGGCGTCCAGCTCCTTGCGCTTGAGCGGGGGGTGTTTGCCGGTGGCGCGGGCCGTCACCAGCGCGTCGTCCAGCTCGACGCCGCCGAACGCTGTGCGGATCTTGTCGGCCCCGGCCAGGAACTTGGCCGAAGGCGTCCCCTTTTGGCACACCAGGCTCACCTCCAAGACGCCCTGGGGGGTCTTCTCGTCGAGGTTCCAGCCGATGGTCACCTCTTCCAGATCGCCGGCGAACTGCATCCAATCGCGGAACATCTTCTTGCCGATGATCTTGCGGATCGCCGCGCGGTGCTCGTCCTTGTCCTTGCAGCGGGCGGCCATCTTCTTCGCGCACTCGCGCATCTTGGCCGCGATCTTCTGGCGGTGCTCCTCCGGCACGTTGGCCGGGAACAGACGCAGGGCCAGGTCGTACTCCTTGTTCATCCCGCCCAACTCCTTGGCGGGATCCTTGGGCACGTACTGGAAGATGGCCGGGTCGTCGACCACGAAGGCCCATCCCTTGTGCGTTTCCTGCACGTAGACGGTTTTGCGACCATGGACCTCGTAGACCCCGTCGTCGGGGCCCTCGATCTTGTCCTTGGCCATCTTCTTGGCCGTATCCATCAGCTTGGCCAGGTCGCTGACCGGCACGAAGAGACAGCCGCCGAAGTCATGGCCGTCGGTTCCCACGAGGATACCCCAGGGCCGCCCCCGGTCGAGCCCTTCGAGGCCTTTGCCCTGGGTGACGAGCTTGAGCATCCCCTCGGCCATCTTGCCGACGTCCTCGCGGCCGGCCAGCTCGCCCATGAACTTCACGTCGGCCATGATCCGGTCGACGCCCCCGATCGACACGGCGGCCACCATCTTCACGTCTTTAGGGTCCTGGGCCTGAACGGCCGGGGGACCCAGGGCGGCCAGCACCAGGGCCGCCATCACCACAGATACGAGCAACTTTCTCACGACGCACGCTCCTTTCCAAAACGGAGACAATGGGGGTAATAAGACTACTGTTCGATCTCCTCTTCCCACAGCCCGAGGTCCAACGGTATCTGGTCGAGCATCAGGTTGGCGGCCAGCCGGGCGTCGTGGTCGAGATACGCCCACTTCGACCTGGCCAGCGTGGCGTCGACCAGCCGGTCGACGTTCGCCGGGGTCCCGCCCGCCACCGCGCCGAGCGGGTCCAGCTCGCCCTGCTCTCCCGCGTCCGGCTCGGGAGACGGCGCCTTCTCGCGCGGCATCCTCTCGCGCGGAGTGTGCTGTTTGGGCACGGCCGCGGTCTCGTCCGGCGTCGGCGGGCCGGGGGCCGGATGGTCGAGGACCCGCGAAACCACCAGCACCGCCGCCACGGCGATGCTCGCCACCAGGGCCGCCGCCAGCCAGAGACGCGGCGCCGGGCGCCGCGCTCCGCCCGGCCGCGGCATGGTCTCTCGCGAGGGCAGGGCCTCGACGATCCGCCGGTGGAGCGCCTCGGAAAACGCGGGCTGCTGCTGCTCGGCCTCGCGCCGCAGGCGCTCGGCCAGGCGCCGTTCGTCTCTAGGGGAAACGGGGTCAATCATGGGGAACCTCCGCTGCCATGGGGGCAGGGACATTTCGATTTCGTGGAAGGCCGCGAGCCGCCGGCGGGCCGGCCCTCCGGCTCGCCCAAAAACGGCAGGAGCCTCTTGCGCGCGCGGAAGAGCATGGTTTTCACGGCCACGCGGGTCCGGCCCAGCACGCTGGCGACCTCTCGTAAGGGCATCTCCTCGACGTAGTGGAGCCACAATGCGGTCATTTGCGGGGTAGTGAGCACCACGGCGGCCCGGTCCCAGAGCCGAAAGCGGTCCTCCGCGTCGGCCACGGCTTCGGAGGGCGAGGCCGCCGTCGAGGGCACGGACTCCATTGCGTCGGTGTCGGCCATGGGTCTTCGCCGCCGTTTGCGGTTTAGGCACAGGCGCCGGGCGATGGTGAACAGCCAAGTGCTGAATCGCCGCGACGCCCGGTAGCGGTGCAAGTTCTGGTATGCCCGCACGAACGTATCCTGGGTCAGGTCCTCGGCGTCCTGCGCGCTTCCCAAGCGGCGCAGGAACCGCACGAGCGGAACCTGATATCTTCGCACCAGCTCCTCGAAGGCCTCGACGCGGCCCCGTTGTGCCTCTCGGGCGAGGTCCTCGTCGCTGGCGGCCGGGGGTTCTGATCCGCACGGCATGTTCAGCTTACCGATTTCCCCCGCGGGTTCTCATCCACTGTTGTCCGGCGACCTTCAATACTTGGCGGGCCTGCCCTTCCCAGGTCAGCGTGACGGTGCGTGCCTCGCTCTCGACCCGAATCGCGTCCAGAATATCCAATGCGGCGTCGTTCCCGTCGCAATAGAGCCGGGCGAAGGCAATCGCGCCGGCCACCACATCGCGCATGTCCGAGGCGTTCTGCTCCGATCGGGCCACCAGTCGGGCCTCGACAAAGGCCGTGCTTTGCTGCTCGCCCAGCGCGACCGTGAGCAGCTCGCTTAAGCGCAGGATCGGCGACTTCAGCGGCAGCTTGGCCTCGGCCAGGCCGGCGGCGCGGAGGTCCAGGATCGTACCCGGGCGGGCGGCGCCCTTCAGCGGCGAATCGCCCGCCGCGAGGTTTGGCCGCCGGCCGTCCAGCACGTCCACGGCGGCCCTTAGATCGCCCAAGTCCTGGGAGAACAACACGAGCCCCACGTCGGGAAGACAGCCGTGGATGGTCACGTCCGCCCGGCGCGGCCGGTGGTGCGTCCAACTGTGAATCACGTGCTTTTCATAGGGGGCGGCGGCGTAGTCGGGCTGCTCGGCGAGGAACGTCTCGAGCCGGGCCCGATCGACCTCCGCGGTGACCAGCGCCACGCCGCGGCCCTCGACCGGCTCGGGGCCGTAGAACGTCAGGCCGTGCAGGTCCTCGGTGGGGTCCAGGCCCACCGTGTCGCGGATCTTGGCCAGCTCCCGCCGGACCCGGTCGGTGGCCAGCCAGGGCCCGGTGATCGCCCGGACCGTGGTCGAGGCCCGAAGTGCGTCGAAATCGACGTGGGCGACCCACTTGGCGTCGGCCCCCAGCCGGGCCTCGTCGAGCGGGGCCGCCCTCAGCGAGCCGGCCATCGTCAGAACCGCCGCCGCGCCGATAGTGATCCAGGTCTTCATGCGATCCCCTCCTCACAGGGGCGCGACATCGGATGCCCCTGACAATAGGTTATACACGCTGAGCCGGAGGAGGGTTACATGCCTGGCGCCCGTCGGGCGGGGCGGCCCGCATAAATTGAGAGGGGTACCATCCCACTTGAAAGAGCTATCCGGGAGCACCGATCGAGGCGAAAGCCGGTGAAGTGTAGCTCCGACGCTCCGCGGCGTAGCATGGACTTGGCGTCGCCGGATTGCCGCTGCTCCAAAAACAACGAGGGCCGCCCAGCGGGACGGCCCTTCGAGGATAGCCGGTCTCGGCTCGAGTTTCAGCCCAACCCGGGCTATTCGACTCCCATCAGCCAGAGCCAGAACTCCAGTTCGGGGTCGGCCCAGCAGTCGCGGTCCCGGTCGCGCTGCTGGAGCTGGTCCCCTGCGCAGTCCCGATCCCGCTGCTGGATCGGGTCGCAGGGGCAGTCCTCACCGCACGGGCAGGTCTGGTCGCACTGGCA
>Ga0180438_10006254_pt1 | contig 16150 bp, 17 predicted proteins | sample SS_ome_12_FD_132455 | JGI IMG/M metagenome (GOLD analysis project Ga0180438, IMG submission 132455) | Hypersaline lake sediment archaeal communities from the Salton Sea, California, USA - SS_3_D_2 metaG | ecosystem: Environmental > Aquatic > Non-marine Saline and Alkaline > Hypersaline >...
CTGACGTAGGTGCGCCGTTCGATTCGGCCCGCCGTCTCCGTGCAGGCCGGCGTGGGCGTCAGGGTGGGGGATGGCGTGAGCGTGGGGGTGGGGGTTGGGGTGGCGGTGGGCGTGTGGGTGGGCGTGTGGGTGGCCGTTGGCGGGGGCGTGGGTGTGAACGTAGGCGTGCTCGTAGGCGTGGGGGTGGGCGGCGGGGCCTCGAGAGGCTGCACCAGCACCCCCAGCGCGATCACGGCCGCCAGGGCCAGCACGATCAATCCGCGGAAGAGAACCTTCCCCTGCTTCAACGAACCCCCGATCCATGGGCCGGTTTATTCCCCAACACCCAGCCTCTTGCGCGTGTAGGGGATCAGGCCTCCGGCCTCAAAAATACCCATCACTGCCTCTGGCAGCGGTGGGAAGGTGAAGGTGCCCTTGGCGCTGTGGATCTCGCCAGCTTCCAGGTCCACCTCGATCTCGTCACCGTTCTCCAGGGCATCGACCGCCTCCGGGCAGGTGATGGCCGGAAGGGCGTTGTTGATACAGTTGCGGTAGTAGATGCGGGCGAACGACCGGGCGACGACGGCGCCGACCTGCTTCGTCACCAGACACGTCACCGCCTGCTCGCGGGAGCTGCCGCAGCCGAAGTTCTTACCGGCCACGATCACGTCGCCCGGCTGCACGTTGAAGCGGAACTCCGGGTCGAGGTCCTCCAGCGCGTGTTCTCCCATCTCAGCCGGGTCGCTCACGGTGTAGGTGTATTTGCCAGGGAAGATCACGTCGGTATTGACGTCATCGCCATACTTCCAGACTTTGCCTTTGATGGACATAGCTTACACCTCAGGGGGGTATTTTGTTGCACCGGTTTCGTGAATTTTGAAACGTGATGCGTAATACGTAATGCGTGATTATAGGTTGTCCGGGTGGACGATTTTGCCTGCGATTGCGCTGGCCGCGACGACGAGGGGGCTGGCCAGGTAGACCTCGCTCTCCTTCGTGCCCATGCGGCCTCGGAAGTTGCGGTTGGCCGTGCTGACCGCCACCTCGCCCTCGGCCGGGACGCCCATGTGGTTGCCCATGCAGGGCCCGCAGCCGGGGCTCTCGACCACCCCGCCTGCTTCGACGAACGTGCGCAGGTAGCCTGCGTCCAGCGCCGCCAGGTATACCTCCGAGGAGGCCGGGATGACGATCAACCGCACACCCGGCGCGACCATCCGTCCCTCGATCACGCGCGCTGCCATCGCGAGGTCCGACAGCCGCCCATTGGTGCACGTGCCCAGGAACGCCTCGTCGATCCGTGTCCCGGCCACCTCGCGCACCGGCGCGACGTTGTCGACCGTGTGTGGCTTGGCGACGACGGGCTCGATCGCTGCCGCGTCGTACTCGACGACACGGGCGTACGTGGCATCCTCGTCGGGATAAACCGGCTCGAAAGGCCCCCGTGCGCGCCCCTCCAGCCATTGGAAGGTCACGTCGTCGGGTGGAATGTAGCTGTTCTTGGCCCCCATTTCGGCCATCAGGTTGGGTATGACCATGCGGCTCTCCTGGTCAAGCGCCTCGATCACCTCACCGTGCCACTCGACCGACTGGTAGAGGCCGCCATCGGCGCCCTGGTCCCCGATGACGTGCAGCGCCAGGTCCTTGGACGTGACGCCCTCGCGTAACCGCCCGTGGACGACGATTTTCAGGCTCTCGGGCACGCGCAGCCAGATGCGGGCTGTGGCCATAATGGCCGCCATCTCGCTGCGGCCGATGCCCGCTGAAAAGGCGCCGAACGCCCCGGCGGTGGGGGTGTGCGAGTCGGAGCCGAGGATGAGCGCCCCAGGCAGCGCGAATCCCTCCTCGGCAAGTACCTGGTGGCATACGCCGCGTCCGACGTCGTAGAAGCTTTCGATCCCATGCTCCGCGACGAATTGGCGGATCACTTTGTGGTTCTGGGCGTGCTTGGTCGTTGGGGCCGGGCAGGCGTGATCCAGCACGACGACGTGGATGTCAGGCCGCGCCACGTCCGATACCCCAATCTTGCGAAAGATCCCCGAGATGGGGGCAGTGTTGTCGTGGCTGAGCGCCGCGTCGGGCGTGATCTCGACAATCTGCCCGGGCACGACTTCGGGCAGGCCGGCCTTTTGCGCCAGTATCTTCTCAGCAAATGTGTGACCCATCGCAGCCTCCTTTGGAGATTTGACGATGCGTATTGTACTTCATCGCTCCCTGGCTGGCAAGCAGTGACGGGCGCGCGTCGTCGATTTGTACAGGCTGCGACGTCAGGCTATAATGGTGGGCAACGTAGGCCGTCCGGAGGTGGCGTGGTACGGCCAGGGGAGAACCAATCCATGGACTATGCCGATTATCCGCGTCCGGTGGTTGAGGACATCGCCCGGCTTCGCCGGCGGATCGAGGCGTCACAATTGCCCTGCAAGGTGACGGACCACAACCTGTTGGTTGGCACCTGGAACATCCGGGCTTTTGGGGACGCGTATGGAGAGTGGGGGGAAAACCCCGGGTCGCCGAAGCGCAACCGGCGGGCGCTGGCGTACATCGCCGAGGTCGTCCGCCGCCTGGATATCGTCGCGGTTCAGGAGGTCAAGCGGGAGATCGCCGGTATCCGGCTGCTGGTGGATGAGTTTCTGGGACCTGACTGGGCCCTGATCCTCAGCGACGTGACTGCCGGTCCAGGGGGAAACACGGAGCGGCTGGCCTTCATCTACGACAGGCGGCGGGTTGAGCCGTCCGGGCTGGCCGGGGAGATCGTTCTGCCGCCCACCGACCGGGGAGACCCGGCCCTGCAGTTTGCCCGCACCCCCTATATCGTCGGTTTCCAGGCCGCGGATGAGCGATTTGCCCTTCTGACCGCGCACATCAAGTATGGCCAGGTTCCAGAGGACCGGGTGGAGGAACTACAGGCGCTGGCCGGGCACGTCGCGGCGGAGATCCGGGATCGGGCCAGGACGAGGGACGCGCTCGAGAGCAACCTGATCGTCCTGGGTGACTTCAACATCGACAAGCGGTCTGACAATCCACTGTTCCAGGCGTTCGTCTCCACGGGCCTCACCGTGCCGCACCAACTGTGGGGCTTGAGGACGACCTACAACACGGAGCCCAAGTACTACGATCAGATCGCCTGGTTCATGGGCGACCTGGACTTGCACTACAGCGAGCGCGCTGGGGCGATCGATTTCGCTGGCGCGATCTACCGGGAGATTTCTTTGAGGCAGATGTCCTACCGCGTGTCGGATCATTTCCCCCTGTGGGTCGAATTCATCCTCGACCGCAGCGTCGAGCAGATGGCGCGCACGCTGGGGTTGGATCCGGCGATGCCCGACCCGCTGGGCACGGTGCCGGACTAAGGAGCACAGTGGAAGAGATACTGACCTCGGCCATCGGCTTTGTCGTACCGATCGTGGAGGCCTGCGGCGCCATGATCGTCGTGTTGGAGGTCGCCCGCACGATCTTCGGATATGTGTCCACGCTGGTCCGGCACAATCCGGTGCACATGAATGCGCTGCGACTGCGACTGGGGCAGAGCCTGGTCATGGGCCTGGAGTTCCAGGTGGCGGCCGACGTCCTCAAGACCGCGCTGGCGCCTACGTGGAACGACATCGGGCTTCTGGCTGCCCTGATCGGCGTGCGTACCGCGCTCAGCTTCCTGTTGGAGCGCGAGGTGCGGATGATCGAGCAGAAAGAGGTCTCTGCGTGTCTCGATTTGACAGAAGGTAGGGAATCTCAGAGCCAACGCGGCGATGGATCCTCTGACGCCGCGCCCCCAGTATCGTGATCGTCTCTCCGTCGAGCCGGTGCGTGCAAGACAATGTAAAGGGATGCATTTCATTTCAGTTGGCGGAAGACTTCGGAAGTCTTGTCCAACTTATTTGAAATACACCCCAACGAAAGTGCAGGGCCTGTGGCGAGAATGGCGCATTTCACACGTTAGTGTATAATGGACGACGATCTTGAGACTTGCCGTCCGGCCCCCGAAGGGGGGCTTTGTTCTTTCAGCCCGGTGCTTTGGCACCGGCGCTTGTTCGTAGAACCCACATGTGGAGAGGATTTCACCCTATGGAACCACTGTGCAAACCCGCCCGGTCCTCCGGTCAGCCGGCAGAATCTGCGTCCAACCAGCAGCGCGCTCCCCACGCCTGGGCGATCTGGGGGGCGTTGATCACGATCTACGTTGTCTGGGGATCGACGTACCTGGCGATTCGTTTCGCGGTCGAGAGCCTGCCGCCGTTCACCATGGCGGGCGTCCGCTTCTTGTTCGCCGGGGCGGTGATGTACGCCTGGCGGCGCACCCGGGGTGACGCCGCCCCGACGCGGCGGGGGTGGGGCTCGGCCGCGATCGTCGGTCTCCTGCTCCTGGCGGGCGGCAACGGTGCCGTCGTATGGGCCGAGCAGCGGATCGCATCCAGCATCGCCTCGTTGCTCGTCGCCACCGTTCCCCTGTGGATGGTCCTGCTTGACGCGCTGCGCCCCGGCGGGCGGCGGGTTGAGTGGTGGACGGGCGCCGGCGTGGTGGTGGGTTTCGCCGGCGTCGCTGTGTTGATCGGTCCCGCGTGGTCTGGGGGCTCGGCGGGGCGCGTGGACCCGATCGGTGCAGTCGTTGTCATCGTGGGCATGCTCTTCTGGTCCACCGGTTCACTGTACAGCCGGGAGGCACCGTTGCCCGCTTCTCCTCTGTTGGCGACCAGCGTCGAGATGATGGCCGGGGGAGCTGGGCTGCTGATCCTCGGCGCACTGACCGGCGAGTGGGGCCGGCTGGACCTGGGCACGGTCGCAACGCGCTCGCTGCTGGCGATGGGCTACCTGATCGTGTTTGGCTCGTGGGTGGCGTTCACTGCGTACACCTGGCTGCTGCGCGTCGCACCGACCTCGCTCGTCGCGACGTATGCCTACGTCAACCCGCTGGTGGCGATCGCGCTGGGGCACGTCCTGGCCGCGGAGCCGCTCACCGTGCGCATCCTGGTCGCCGCAGCCGTCATCGTCGGGTCGGTGGCCCTGATCACGGCAACCCAGGGTGCGTCGCATGCGTCAAAGAAGGCACGCGCTGAGCTCGTGCCGGCAGAAGAGGCCTGATCCATTGACATTTGTCCACCCCCGCTATACAATGACGGTGGATTGGCGGGTTACTGGACCGAAGCGCGTCCGCGGAAACTCGACATAGGGAGCAGGGGGGAAATGCCTGACTCAGCGGACTCAGAAGCTGCCGGGAACCATCTTCAGTTGCGCACCGCTGCAGGGATCGTCATCGGACTGTGGGTGGTTTACGTCGTGGTCTACACGTTGCCCCTGGACGATGGTCTGGGAGCCATTCTCGAACTCATTCCTGGTATGCTCGGGATCGTCGTCCTCCTGGTCGCCGGTTTCCGGCCCCAGGATCTTTATCTTCGCGTGGGACCCATATCGAGGCGGGGTCTTGCCGTACTGGCTGTGGTGTTCCTACTTCTGATTCCTCCACTGGTATCGGGACAGTGGGTCGGTTTTCGCCTGCTGCCGGTCCTCGTCTATGCCCCGGCGAGCGGAGTGGCTCAGGAGCTCTTTTTCCGCGCGGCCCTGTTGCCGGCCTTGGTCAAGGTGCTCGGCCGCAGGCCGGGTCTGGCGATCACACTGCACGCGCTGCTGTTCGCAGTGTGGCACGTGCCCTTGTCTCTAATGACTGCGCCGGTCGCTCCCATACCGGCGACGATTGCCATCATGGTTGTGACTTTCTTGGCTGGAATGGGATGGGGTTGGCAGGTGCACCGCGACCAGACGTTGGTCTGGGCCTTGGGCCAACATGTGTTCTTCTTGATGAACATGGCGTTGTTTGGACTATAGCACAATGCTTCTGCGTGGGGATATCAGAGAACGTGCCCTGTCTTTGAGGAGTCGGCTTTCCTCCTGTGACATCTGTCCACATCGTTGTCGCGTGAACCGTGTGGAGAAAGAGACGGGGTTCTGTGGGGCCACCGACGAAATCGTCGTCGCCCACGTGGGCTTGCACTTCGGCGAAGAACCGCCCATCTCCGGGACCAAGGGCTCCGGTACAATATTCTTCGCCCGCTGCAACGCCAGGTGCGTGTATTGCCAGAACTTCCAGATCAGCCAGCGCGCCGATGAGATCCCCACCCGCACGTTACGTCCAGACGAACTGGCCGAGGAGATGCTCGCGTTGCAGAGGCGGGGGGTGCACAACGTCAACCTGGTTTCACCGACCCACGTGATCGCACAGGTGGCGGAAAGCCTGTGCATCGCGCGCGAAAACGGGCTGTCGATTCCCATCGTGTATAACACCAACGGATACGAGGCGGTGGAGACGTTGCGGTGCCTGGAAGGACTGATCGACGTCTACCTCCCAGACATCAAGTACAGCGACGATGCAGTGGCGAAGGTGTATTCCGGTGTCGATGGCTACGTGGGGATCAACCGGAAAGCCATCGCGGAGATGTACCGGCAGGTGGGCAACCTGGCGTTCGATCCGGACGGCATCGCCCAACGCGGCGTCCTCGTGCGGCATTTGGTGCTGCCTGAAGACCTGGCCGGGAGCAGGGCGAGTCTGGCGTTTCTGGCCTCTCTTTCCGGCGAGATGGTGGTCAGTATCATGGCCCAGTATTCGCCCCAGCATCGGGCACCGGATATGCCACCCCTGGACCGCAGGATCAGCGACGCGGAATATGAGCGCGTGCTGGATTGGGCGTTGGAGCTGGGGCTGGATCGCTGCTTTGTCCAGGATTTCGAGAGCAGCGAGACGCTGCTGCCTGATTTCCGCAAAGCCAATCCGTTTGAGAGCTAGAGAAGGACAAGCGCCTAAGTGAACGATGGGAGGTGAGCGATGACCGCAAAGGCGGATTTCCTGTCCCGGTTCTCGGGGGAGGCGGGCGATCGTCCCCTGTATGTGCCAGATCTGACGTTGTGGTACGAGTGGCATCGGAGCTGGGACACCCTGCCCGATCGGTGGAAGGGGCGCTCGCTGCCCCAGGTCGCACGGGCGCTGGGTGTCCCTGTCTGGACGATCGCTCGCCCGTGGCGGGTCGAGCATTCCGGTGTGAAGGTGTGGACGACGGAACAGGACGGGCAACGCGTCGTCCGATCACAGACGCCCGCCGGCGAGTTGGTCGCGCGTTGGACGCTGGGTCCCGATGGCGATTGGTGGCAGATGGAGTATCCGGTCAAGGGGGTGGATGACCTGGAGGCCGCCCTGGAACTGGTCAGTTCGCGTTCCTATATCCTAGATTCGGCCGAGCTGGCGCGGCTGGAGGCGGCGGTGGGTGACGATGGCATCGTGGCGATCGAGGTCCCGCGCCGCCCATACTCGGATCTGTTGCATGAACTCCTGGGCTGGAGCAAGGGGCTGATGCTGCTGGGCGAGCCGGCCGTCCAGAAGATCGTGGCTGTATTGGAGGCCAAGCTACAGCGTCTGGTGGAGGAGGTGGCACAGTTGCCCGGGGAGGTCGTCCTTTCGCCGGACAACCTGGATGGCCAGTTCATCTCGCCCCGGGCGTTTGAGGAGCACCTGGTCGACAGCTACCGGCGCACGGCCGAGGTGTTGCACGGTTGTGCCAAGCGGATCGTGGTCCACGTCGGGGGGCCGGTCAAGCGCATCCTGGCGCCGCTGGCCGCGACAGGCGTGGACGGCGTCGAGGGGATCGCCGGCCCGCCGCAGGGTGACGTCTCATTGGCCGAGGCACGGGAGCTTGCCGGGCCAGGGCTCACGCTGTGGGGCGGGATTCCGCAGGACTTTGTACTCGACACGCACGACCGGGACCGTTTCGAGGTCGCGGTCACCCAGGCGGTGCACGATGCGGGGAAGGATCGACGCACGATTCTGGGGGTGGCCGACCGGGTGCCCGTGGACGCTGATCTCGGCCGGCTGGAGGCCATCCCGGCTGTGGTCGAGCGGGCATCATTGGATTAGCTACGCTGTAGGTGAAATTGGAGGATTCTATGCAGGATGGAAGGAAGCCACTCCAGGGCAAAGTGGCTATCGTGACTGGGGCCAGCCGCGGCATCGGGAGGAGCATCGCGCTGACGCTGGCGCGCAACGGGGCGCAGGTCTCTCTGGCGGCTCGGACCGTGGCGGAGCTGCAGGCTGTCCGGGCGGAGGTCGAGGCGCTCGGAGGGCATGCCGCCAGCTTCCCCACGGACGTCAGCCGCGAGGCAGCGGTGATCTCGTTGGTGCACGACACGATCGAGCGGTTTGGCCGATTGGATGTGCTCGTGAACAACGCGGGCATCGTCGCATCCAAGCCGCTGGTTGAGACGACGGCCGAGGAGTGGGACCGGTTGATGGCCGTCAACGCGCGGGGCCCGTTTCTGCTCTGCCGGGAGGCGATCCCATATCTCAGGCAGCGGGAGCGGAGCTTCATCGTCAACATCGCGTCGGTCGTCGGCGTGCGGGGCTACGTCCACCAGGCGGCGTATGGCGCGTCCAAGCACGCCATGATGGGGATGACGAAGGCCCTGGCGAAGGAGGTGCAGGACGACGGCATCCTCGTGCACGCCATCTGCCCGGGCGGGGTGGATACCGAGGTTGTCCGCCAGACGCGTCCGGATCTCGATCAGGCGGTGCTGATGCAGCCGCAGGAGATCGCCGACATCGTGCTGTTCCTGGTGACCAGGGAGGGGAATGCGGTGATTGACGGAGTCATGGTCCGGCGGGCTGCTTCAACGCCGTGGGCATCGGGCTAGGTGTAGGGCGCTTCCCAGGCGGCGTTCGTGGGGAGGCGCGGGCGGCTCCACTGCCCGCACAACCCCTGCCCCCCAGCTTATTGAGGTTAGATCATAGTCGTGGTTCAGGAGGATGGTATGTGTCAGGCAACAGTCTATCTGGGGAATCGGGAGGTGGCGCAGGAGGTGATCGGATTGGAGGTGGATGAGGATGGGGTGCATCTGAAGACTTTCTTCGAAGCGCCCCAGGTTGTGCGTGGCCGTATCCGGCACATCGATTTTCTCAAGCATCGGGTGACGTTGGAACCGATGGAGGAGGGGGAATATGGACGAGATTAAGAAGCTGCGCGTGTTGCTGCCCCACTGGATCGAGCACAACGGGGAGCACGCAGGGGAGTTCCGGAAGTGGGCGGACCAGGCGGGGCCAGCGCAGGATGCGCTCCTGGCCGCGGCTGGCCTGGTGGAACAGGCCAATGGACGGCTGGGTGAGGCGCTCGATCAACTGGGCGGCCCGTTGGAGCATCCGCACGGTGCGCACCATCACCATGATTGACGGGGGAGGGCTGGTGACGTCTGGCTTGTGCAGTGGCCTGGATCTTGGATTTCGGAGGGGAGGTGGGCTATGAACGTCGATCGTTGGGGCTGGTACTCAATCGCCGTCAACGTCGTCCTGGCGATCATCAACCTGGTCGTGGCGCTCGCTTCCGGCAGCCTGGCTGTGGAGGCGGAGCTGGTCCACAATCTGGTGGACTTTCTGACTGCGGTCGGCGTGCTGATCGGTTTGAAACTCGCGACGCGCAAGTCCAAGGAGTTCCCCTACGGACTGTACAAGCTGGAGAACGTGATTACGGTTGTGTTGGCGGTGATGATCTTCGTGACGGCCTACGAGATCGTCCGGGAAGCCATCTTCACGCCGACGCGCCAGGCCACGGTGAACGTCTGGATGCTGGTCGGGGTGGTCCTGGCGACGGCGATCCCGCTCGTCTTCAGCCACTACGAGCTGCGCGCCGGGCGGGCGGCCAACTCCCCGGCCCTCATCGCGGATGCCAAGGAGTACCGGGCGCACGTCTTTACCACCGGCGTCGTCTTTGCCGCGCTCCTGGCCCAGTGGTTCGATTTCCCGCTGGATCGTATCGCGGCGCTGGTCATCGTCGTCGCGATCGGCAAGACCGGGTGGGATCTGCTGGCCGACGGAATGCGGGTGCTGCTCGACGCCTCGCTCGACCCGGACACGCTCCTGCAGATTCGGGAGATCATCACCGCCGAGCCGACAGTGGCCGAGCTCAAGTGGGTCACCGGGCGCAACGCGGGGCGCTTCCGTTTCGTGGAGGCGGAGGTCACGTTGCGCGCCCACGAGTTGGAGCAGGCAGAGGCAGCCACGCAGCGCATCGAGGCGCAGATCCGCCAGGCCGTCCCCTACGTGGAGCGGGTGTTGATCCACGCCGAGCCGATGAAGCGCACCCACCTCCGCTACGCCGTTCCTGTGGCAGATTCGGCGGGGACGCTGAGCGGGCACCTTGGGGAGGCGCCTCTATTTGCCCTGGTCACGGTGCGCCTGGCGGACAAAGTCGTCGAGGAGCAGGATGTGCTCGTCAACCCCTACCTGGCCGAGGAGAGAGCGAAGGGTATCCGGGTGGCGGAGTGGCTGGTGACGCAGAAGGTAGACGTGGTGCTGTTGCAGGAGGATCTGCGGGGCAAGGGGCCGGTCTACGTCTTCGGCGACGCAGGCGTGGAGATGCGAAAGACCGAGGCGGCGACGCTTTCAGAGGTCGTCGAGGAGGCGATCTAGCATCTCAGCAGTAGCTTGTATGAGGTTCGTAGTGGCAACTTCAGTCGCTTCCTGGGTTTCGCCAACGACTGAAGGCGTCACTACAAACCACCACGAGGGGGAAGGTGGATGAAAGAGGCGAAGCTGTACGAACGGCTGGAGGACGGGCGGGTGCGCTGTATCCTGTGCGCTCACCGCTGCGTGATCCGCGATGGAAAACGGGGCATCTGCCAGGTGCGGGAGAACCGGGGTGGGACGCTGGTCACACTCGTCTACGGGCGGGTCATCGCGCAGCACGTCGACCCGATCGAGAAAAAGCCGCTCCTGCACTTCTATCCCGGCACGACGGCCTATTCGATCGCCACACCGGGCTGTAACTTCCGCTGTCAGTGGTGCCAAAACGCGGACATCTCCCAGATGGTCCGCGAGCGCCATCTCGTCATGGGGCAAGAGGCCCGTCCAGAGGAGATTGTCGCGGCCGCCCGGGAGGCCGGTTGCCGGAGCATCGCCTACACCTACACTGAGCCGACCGTCTTCTTCGAGTACACCTACGACATCGCCCGTCTGGCCCACGAAAGCGGGGACGGGAGCGGGCTGGCCAACGTGTACGTCACCAACGGCTATATGACGGGGGATATGCTGGATTTATTCTCGCCCTACCTGGACGCGGCCAACGTGGACCTGAAGGCGTTCCGCGACGAGACGTATCGCACGTACGCCGGCGCGCGGTTGCAGCCTGTGCTCGACAGCCTGATCGCGATGAAGCGGCTGGGCGTCTGGGTGGAGGTAACGACACTGGTCATCCCCGGCATCAACGACGACCCGGCGGAGTTGGAGGACGCGGCCCGCTTCGTGGCGGAGGAGTTGGGGGTGGAGACACCGTGGCAGATCAGCCGCTTTTTCCCGGCCTATGAGATGACGGACGTGCCTCCCACGCCCGTATCGACGCTCCAGCGGGCGCGGGAGATCGGGTTGGAGGCGGGCCTGCGCTACGTCTACGTGGGCAACGTGACGGGCGAGACGGTCACGGTCTGCCACGAGTGCGGGCAGGTGCTGATCCGCCGCTCCGGCTACTGGATTTTGGAGCATCACGTGCAGCCGGACGGAAGCTGCCCAGACTGCGGCACACCGGTGGCCGGGGTGGGGATGGGAAGACGCAAGTCTGAATAACCAAAGCCCAAATCCCAAAGCCCAAAGGTCAAATCCCAAATCCAAACCCCCAAACTCCAAGCTATTATAGTACTTCGGATATTGAGATACCGCGCTCCTGGGCACGCTCTGCCATCCAGTCCTTGAGGTCTTTCGGCAGTGGGGGCGTCTCGTCCTCGGGCCGGCGCACAAGCTGCAGTGCGTCGGTGGGGCAGACGGTGGCGCACTGCCCGCAGCCGACGCAGCGGACCTCTTCCACGACGGAGACGTCGTCGGGCATGGAGAGCGCCCCGAACTGGCAGCGGTCGACGCATTCGCCGCACCCGATGCAGGCCTCGGCGTCGACGACGATGCGGAAGTCGGAGCGGGCGACGGCGGTGGGGATGTCGAACTCGGTCACGCCGCGCAGTACCCCGCAGCAGCAGGTGCAGCAGTTGCAGATGTAGTAGTTCCGGTCGCGGAAGTTTCCGGTCGAGTGCACCAGCCCGGCCTCCTCCGCCTCACGTAGGATGCGCAGGGCTTCCTCTTTGGTGATGGCGCGACTGGTGTGGCTGTAGTCGAAGGCGCCCTCGACCGGTGCGAGCATGAGGCAGTTCTCCACCGGATGGTCGCATCCCTTGCCGACGAGTTTCTGCTGGACGCGGCAGATGCAGTCGCGGACGGCCCACGACTTGGCGCCCTCCACCAGCTCGGTGGCGCGCTCGTAGGGGAAGATCTCGAGATCGAAGGGGACCGCCTCCTCGACGGGGATGACGCGGTGGACGGCGGGCGCATCGTGGGTGATGCCGCCGCCCTGTGTCTCCTGATAGAACTGCTCGAACAGCTCGGCCAGTTCCGCGTCCATGCGGGGCAACTGCTCCTCGTAGAGGCCGACGGCGAAGGGCATCAGCCCGAAGGTGAGCTGGCCGGATCCCTTCTTGGCGCGGATCAAGCCGTTGCGAACCATCCGCTTGAGCGTGCGGTAGGCGGCGCCGGCGTCGACGCCGGCGCGGGCGGCGATGTCGGCAGCCGGCTCCATGGTCAACTTCATCACGCTGGCCAGTTCCGCCTCCTCCGGCGTGAATATCTTCGCCAACATGCGCAACTCGACGCCGCTCTCGGTGGCGGGGAATCCGTTGGGGATCGCGTCCAGCCGCCGGGCAAGTCTGCGGTAGATTTCCTCAGACATGGGTGTCCTCCTTTGTGTTTGGCCATGCAAGACGGGCGCTCTGGCTCGTGGTGGTTCAGTTGATTATAGACCAGGGCTCCGGTTTTGTCTACTGCTAGATCGCGGGAGATCTTACACCGAACCCACTTGCCTAAAATCGCGATTTGTATCATACTACGCATGATGACCCAATCTTCCAAACCCCAGAATCCCGAGTATACCCTGTGGTTGATGCGGATCGCCAGTTCCATCGCCGCCCAACTTGACCTGGGCCCGTTGCTCCAGGAGGTCGTGGACGCAGCGACGGAGCTCGTCGGGGCGCAGTTTGGGGGCATCCTGGTGCTGGATGAGGATGACCCGGACCGCTACGAGGTTCTGCGCGTCCACGGTTGGCCAACCCCCTGCGGGCTGGCTCAGCCGCAGGGCCGTGGCATCCTGGGCTTACTGCACGAGGAGGGGCGGCCGCTGCGCCTGGCGCAGGTGGATCAGCATCCAGACAGCGTCGGCGTCCCGGAAGGGCACCCGCCAATTGGGCCGTTTCTGGGTGTGCCTCTGCGCTTTCGCGACCTGGTGCTGGGTGGCTTATTCCTGGGGCAGCCGCCAGGGCAGCCCCCTTTCTCCGAGGACGATGAGGTCCGTCTGATGGGACTGGCCGACCTGGCGGCTGTGGCGATCGAGCACGCCCGTCTGTACGCCAAGGTGGAGGAAATGGCTTGTCTGCGGGAGCGGGAGCGGCTGGCCACCGATCTGCACGACACGGTGGCCCAGCTCTTCTACAGCATCGGCCTCGAGGCCAAGCGCGGATTGGAGGCCTCGACCACCGACCGATCACCGCTTCCACAATTGAAGGCCACCCATCGCATGGCCGCCAGGGGCAGTGTGGAGGTACGCAGTGCGATCTTCACCCTCGCCGGCAGCGCCGATCAGGAGCCACTGCCGTACGTGCTGCAGGCGCTGGCGCAGGAGTTTGAGGAGGTGACGGCCATCGAAACGTGCCTGGTGTTGCCTCCCCAAATGACGCTTCCAGACGTAGAACTGTGTAGTGTGGTGGAGCGCGTCGTACGGGAGGCACTGGCCAACGTGCGCAAGCATGCCCAGGCGACCATGGTGCTCGTCAGCCTGTCCTTCAACAGCGGGGCGTTGATTGCAACGGTGCAGGACAACGGCGTCGGCATCCCTTCCTGCCAACTGGCCGACGTGATGCAGGGAGATGGCTACCACATCGGCATCTTCACGCTGCGCACGATGGTGGAGCGGGCCGGCGGGCAACTGACATTGATGAACGGGGAGGAGGGCGGGCTGGTGCTCAAGGCCCAACTTCCCTTACAACGAGATGGAGTATCGGGCCAATGATCCGCGTAGTAGTCGTCGATGACCACGAGATCGTGCGGCAGGGCATCTCGGCCATCCTGGAGAGCGATGCCGAGATCCAGGTTGTTGGAGAGGCAAAAGATGGCGCCGAGGCGCTGCGCGTCGTCCGGGACACGCAGCCGGACGTCGCGCTGGTGGACGTGCGCCTTCCTGAAAGCAGCGGCATCGAGCTGTGCTACCGTATGCAGCGCGAAGTGCCGCAGACGCAGGTGTTGATTCTGACCAGTTACCTCGACAGCAACGTCGTCCGGGAGTGCATCCGCGCTGGAGCGAGGGGGTACGTGCTGAAGGACGTGGCCAGCACCGACCTGCGACGGAGCATCCGCGAGTTGGTGCGGGGTGAGTCGCCGGTGGACCCACGCGCCGCACGCATGATGCTCCATTGGTTGCAGGAAGGCCCCGAGGCAGATACCCCGGACCATTTCACGCTGCGCGAGATCGAGATCCTGCGCCTGGTCGCCGAGGGGCTGACCAATCGCGAGGTCGCGGAGCGCCTGTGCCTGAGTGAGAACACGGTCAAGACCTACATCCAGGGCCTGTACCAGAAACTCGAAGTCCACAATCGGATCGAGGCGGTCATGCGCGCGACGAAGTGGGGGCTGCTGTAAGCCGGTTCGGGTTTCACCCGTTTGGGTGAGGCAAAAACCTTCCGAACGGGTGTTGTGCGGACTTGTGGACTGTGGTATCCTCATGATCGGGCCGCTAGTGAGAAACATTAGCGGCACACGAACGCACCGTAGCCTGTCAAGTGTAGCCGACGATGACGCCCTCCGGAAGGCACTGAAAGCCTATCAAAGCTGCCGGACGTTTCACAGACACAGGCTCCATTCCGGCGCTTCTGACGGGGGGTGCGTTCGTGTTTTTTTTCCCTGTAGTTCCCCTTTTTTCTGAGATGAGAGCGATCTTGACGTAGGAGCTCTTGCATCCAAGATGGTGACTCAGCCATGTTGGACCTCTTCTGATACAGACGGTCGCCGTTGGTGTTTGTCTGTTTCCCATATGAGACTCCCTCGTGGCTGTTTGAGAGGTCTCACACGATAAGGAGGTGAGAGGTATGCCTGTAGAAGGCCCGTTCATCTTGGTTAACCCCGATCGTTGCCTGGGTTGCCACACCTGTGAGTTGGCCTGTGCCGCAGCCCATACGGAGGCAGGCTCCGTCATCGGCGCAGTCCTCGCCGGAGAGCGGCTGCAGCCTCGCAACTACGTGGTGCAGATCGATGACGTCAAGCTGTCCACCCAGTGCCGCCAGTGCGAGGATGCCCCGTGTGTGAAGGTCTGCCCCACCGGTGCCACGTACCGCACCGAGACCTACACGGCGGTCGATCAGCGTCTGTGCATTGGCTGCCGGATGTGCATGATGGTCTGTCCCTTCGGCGCGATCCGCGTGGCTCCTGCGGAGGTGGCTGGCCGAGAGAAGAAAGCTGCGTTCAAGTGCGACCTGTGCGTCGATCGGCCCGGTGGCCCGGCGTGCGTGGAGGCCTGCCCGACGAAGGCGCTCAGCCTGCGCTATCCGCGCGAGGTCATACAGGAGGCCACGAAGGCCACGGCCCGGCAATTCCTGGATGCGCTGGAGAGCCAGCAACAACTGTCGAGCAATCCATAGGAGGAGGTGATTCCCCATGTCTGAAGTGTCAACCAGTGATAAGATTATGAGCAGGAGCATCGATCCTGCGACGCGAGAGATGCTGGCCCACGCCGAGGAGCTGGGCCTTGAGACGGCGTGGGATCGATATGAGGCCATGTTGCCCCAGTGTGGCTTTGGCGAGCTGGGGGTCTGCTGCCGGAACTGCAATATGGGTCCGTGCCGCATCAGTCCTTTCGAGGAGGAGGGGCCTAAAGCAGGCGTCTGCGGGGCGACGGCCGACATCATCGTTGCCCGCAACCTGATCCGCATGATCGCCGCGGGCGCCGCCGCCCACTCCGACCACGGGCGTGACATCGCCCACACGCTGCTATTGACCGCCGAGGGCAAGGGCGGTGGCTACGAGATCAAGGACGAGGCCAAGCTCAAGGCCCTGGCGACGGAGTACGGCATCGAGATGGATGGCCGGAGCAACGAGGAGATCGCGCTCGACCTGGCCCGTGCCGCATCAGTC
>Ga0180438_10006255_pt1 | contig 16149 bp, 13 predicted proteins | sample SS_ome_12_FD_132455 | JGI IMG/M metagenome (GOLD analysis project Ga0180438, IMG submission 132455) | Hypersaline lake sediment archaeal communities from the Salton Sea, California, USA - SS_3_D_2 metaG | ecosystem: Environmental > Aquatic > Non-marine Saline and Alkaline > Hypersaline >...
AAGGGTTTGGGGGTGCCCATCTCGCATGTAGAGATCATTTTCAATGTGCGACAGATGGGAGCAGCCGCGATGGCGCGCCAGCGGAAGGCGAAGGCAAAGATCAAGGCTCCGGTGCTGGGGGCGGATGAGACCGAGGTGAAGCTCTCGGGCAACGGGGTGACGCTGGGCTTTCTCACCGACCCCAGTACCGGTGAGATTGTAGGCATGGAGATACTGACTAGCCGCGAGGGCGAGGAGCTGGGCCGCTGGATCCTGGAGGCGGCGAAGCACTTTGGTGCCAAAGCGCTGGTGTCAGAGGAGCTGGAGTCCTACAAACCCGCGGCGGAGAACGCCGGGCTCGAGCATCAGCTTTGTCTGGCGCACTGGCACAAAGCGGTGGCGCGCCGACTCAAGAAGATCGCCGGCTATGCCTCGGAGAAGAAACCGATCCGGGAAGCGCTCAAGCAACTGGATGATGCCGGCTTGGAGGCGATTCGCTGGCTGCACCAGCAATTCCGCCGGGCTTGCCCCCCGCGCAAAGGGGAGAAGCAATCACCCGAATATGCCCTTCGTATGCTCACCCTGGACACCATCGAAAACTGGAACCGGCTGGTCTGCCACCAGCAGACCCATGAACGCTTCCGGGATAAGCTGGGTCGCAAGGTCCCCCGCCGCTATCAAGTCCCCTCCACCAACAACGCCTGCGAAAACGCCGTCGGCCGCGGGGGCAAGATCAGGGCGAAGAGAATGCGCGGCTTCAAGCGGGCCGACACTCTGCTGCCCATCATGTTTCTGCTGGCTTCCCTGGGTGGCCTGCTCGCCGGAGTGCCCTTCCAGACACTGATCAACTAACCCACCACAGAGTTACAGTCTTTCTCACAGACCCCCCCTATTCTATACTCCGGCCATTCCCTGAAGCAAGGGATGGCGTAGGTGTGCGAGCAAGGCATTTTTGCGCTGGAGGGCAGTTTTGCCCATGATGCGAGAAAACCAGGCGAGCAGGGCCGCCCCTTGCAGTGCTCGCCGCATCTCGCCCACGGTTTGCTGGTCGTCGCGCTGCACCAGCAGCAACGCGGTGAGGCTGCAGGCGACGAAGCTGAGTGCGACGTGGCGTTCAATGGCTTCGCGGGAGCGGACTTGATAGTGGCCCCAGGCGAAGCGTTGCTTCAGTTCCCGGTAGGCGATCTCGATGGCGAACCGCAGGGCGTAACGCTCGATGATCTCGACCGGCGACAGCGCGAGATCGCTGCACAGCAGCACTGCCCGCTGATGTTTGGGCAGGTCGACGATGACGATGCGGCAGAGTTGCCCGAAGCGACGCGGCACCGCGTCGAGAAAGCTGAAGGTGGCGAGGTAATGCTGCGCGCCGATGCGCACCGGAGCTTCTTGACGATGGTTCTCATGGTAAGGCGCAAGCTCAACTTTGCTGCCATAGACGCGAGGCCGACCTCGTTGTCCGGGCCGCTTCGGGGGCGCCGGCCAGCGCACATCGGCATTGCACTTGAGGCGGGTGAGCAGGTGATGACCCAATGCCCGCACTCCGCGGAAGAACTCGCCGCTGGCATAGGCGCCGTCGGCGAGCACGTACAGACAGACCTGCGCGGGCCAGCGCACTGCCGCCAACAAATCCAGCGCCAGCCTGGTCTTTTTGCGGAAGTCGGCGGGAGCGCAGTCCTTCGCCCGCAGATAGAGCGCGGCCCGCAGCGGGAAACACAAGGCGCGGGTGACCGTGGGCCACACCACTCCCAGCGTCACCCAGCAGTGGCCGAACAGAAAAGGCCAGGCGCGCTCGCCCTTGCCCGCGTTGTGATGAAAGTGATAGGCCAGGCCGGGGATTTTCTTGCCGGTCTTGGCAAGCACGCTGTCATCAATAGCCGTCCAGATAATGAGCCGGCCTTGGCTATCGCGGGGCCAAGGCAGCGCGCGCAGCAGCAGCGCCCACAACTGCTCCAGCAGCGCGGTTGCACTCCAGCGAGCGCGGGAACAAAGCCGGGCGTAGACGCCTTGGGACTTTGCCTCGGCCGTGGTGCGCGCCACGGCCGCGCCGGTGCGCCGGCCTTCGCCCAACATCAGCGCGCCGACATAATGGCGAAACGTCTCAAAGCTCGGTTTCGTAAACACAGGTGCGAAGCTTGCCAGCATCGAAGCTACGACCTCGGGCAGAACGAGGGGCTGGGACATGGGCGGCGACCTCGGTGGCGTGATGGGTTTTTCATCAAACACCATTTGCCACTCACCGCCGTCGGCCCTTTATCCTTCGCCACTCTTCTGCCCCTCAAAAATGGCCGAAGTATAGGCTAGCGTACAGTTGGACGGACTCTCGTATGTATGTCAGGCTGCGACACAGTCGTGGTCAATAGGATTTCGTGGGAAGCCCGAGTCATGTCATACGCTCTCGGATGCATTTCCTCTCCCGGACTCCGCCCTCGTGCCCTCGCAGGCAACCTTCGGAACGGCCTTCAGCCCGCGATGCCGAGCTTCCGGAACAGCATCGACTGCACTAGCTGCGCGACGGCACTCCCGACAATCAGCCCGAAGAAGAACGGAAGAGACCCTCGGTAGGCCCGCAGCCCGCCGTAGCGAAGCAGCAGTACCTTCACCGCCCAAGTCACGACAATCGCCGGCAACATCGAATCGATCGGCCAGGCGAAGGCGAGCGGAAACGCCACCGGGTGCAGCGGCCAAAACGGGAACCTCAGCTTGAGAGCCATCAGTGCTATCGTCACTGCCCCTCCAACCCCAACGGCTCCCAGCCCGTACCAGTCGGGACCACTGGGCTCCCGCAGCAATGTGTCCATCGACGCCATACTCTGGCGGGCATATCGGAGGATATGCTGATGCGCCTTGCCCGTGCCGAGCCCGATATCATATCCGATGTGAAGGCTCGCCCAGAAGTAGACGATCACGCCGACCGGAACGATCGCCAGCATCAGCCACGTCAAACGTCGAGAATCGGCCGGCGCCCGCTCCGAGATGCGAAGCGCCTCCAACTGCGTGGGGGCGGGATTCGTTCGTTGCTGGTTCGTGAAGGGTTCCAGAAGCCCCATCAATGCAGTCCCGCGCTCCCCCATCGCTCGCGAGCCGGGAAACCGTGGCAGGATGAACAGAGGCATCGCTCCATACATCTCGTGCGACGGCGGTCCCATCTGCGCCCGCATGCGCCCCATAACAAGCGCCATGAGGAAGTAGACGGAAAGCCAGATCATAATCGTCAGAGCCGTCATACCCCCCCGCGCAAGGAACCACCAGAGGAACGCAAGCCCGATCAGCGCCCCCAGAACCGCCATGCGGTAGCTCATCCCTTGCCCACTATCATCAGCAGCGGACGGAAGCCCCAGTGCCCGCCGACCCACCTGGACCAGATACCGACGATCCAGCCACATCACCGACAGGATAACTGCCAGGTACGCTCCAATGGTCTGCTCGTCTCCATATGGAAAACCATCCCAAGCACTCACCGTCCAACCGAGCGCCCGTGAGGCGACATACTCGGCTCGCCAAAAGATGTTGAAGGCGATCAGCGCGAAGGCCAGCTCGGCCGGCATCAAATACGCCAACCCAAGCTCCCACGGGCCCCAGCTCAGATAGGGACACCGCAGGCCATCCCAGGGCTTGTTGCCTGCTATCGCCTTCTCGAAGCTGTAGGACGTCGGAATCTGCGGAATCGCCGGCACCAGTTGCGACACCGTCGCCAGCCCAATCAGCGCCACAGATAGAGCAATCCCCAACCACCAGAGAGGGCTCCGAAATAGACTTCCACGGGGATCGGTAACGCTCAACGGAAGGGACGTCAGCGGAAACGTCAAGTTCTGCTCCCGCGACCACCGACGGAAAACAACTGTATTCAAGCAGAGCGTCACTAGCAACAAGACCGTCACGAATACTGTCCACCACATCGCTGGCGTCAGCCACTCACGAATGATGCTCCATTGGTAGGGATTAGCATCACCGAGAAAGAAGCCTGCTAGGACTTCTCGGTTCTGCACAGTCAGATAGCTGGGCAGATGCGGCAACATGATCTGGTCCCAGTTGTTGTCGGGACCGGCGTTCCACACCGGCCAGGCAATGATCGACGCCGTCTGAGACCCCCACTCCCAGATGTCCGCGCACAGCCCGTTCGTCAGCGCGACCACGATGTACAGCGTCAGGATCTCTGCCCGGTTCAGAAACCCGCGGCCAGAACGCCTCCGCTTCACAATCCCGTTCGCCGCAACCAGCACGCAGACGACGACGATCGCCGTCGCGCTCAGCGAGTCCGCGTATCCCCCGCTCCCCACCGTCCAGTTCCCCGACACCATCCAGAAGATGTGGGCCGGCACCAACAGGAACACCAGGATAACCGCGCGAAGCCGGATCCTCGACGCGGATCCGTCATCTCCGTCGCCTCTCAACCCATCCTGCGATTCAAGCAAACTTTCTTCTCGCCTGGACACAGCCGCTCCCAGTGAAGCCACCCATCCATCACACCTTCGGTTGTCGAAGCAACTGCACGCACAACCCGTCTCGGCCGAAGGAGCCCTGAGTCAGCGCCAACGCATCCGTGAGCGGAGCGCCCACGTCGGGCGCTCCGCTCTTCACAGTACAGTACCGCTCAGCGACGTTCAACCCTCAATAGAGATAGCCATACGGAAGTTCAGAAGGATCGCCGCAGTCGTTATTGAGGCTAGACGGGCACCCCCAAATATCCGGTAGGGTGCCGTCCCCGATCTGCGCCAGGAAGCGCTCCGAGTTCATCCAGGTTGCATGACCGTCCAGGAAGCCGATGTTTATGCCGCCCAGATGCCGCGTGGCTCCCTTGCGTCGATCCTGATCAGTCCAGAACTCGGGACCCGCGTGGACCTCGCGGCACGCCACACATTCGGGCTCCAGGTACGCATAGCACTCGGCAAGAGGAAGGCCGCCGCCTGCCCAGTCCGTAGCCCCCGAGCAGGTCGCGCAGCAGATGTCCGGATAGGCCCACTGCCCAGCGCCTTGCGGGCTATAGGAGTTGCCGCCATCTCCACAGATCATGTAACTGACAGGGTCCTCGACCTCCACCAGCTTCAGACCCCAGATCTCGTTGGTCATGATGCCCATCTTGAAGACCTTCATCTGGTCAGCGCCCGCTCCAGTCGCACTCAGCGCTTCACCGGAACTGAAGCCCAGGAGCTGCTGCGTGATGGAGTCGGTCACCGCGCCGCCCCATCCGGGGGGGAATGCCGAGATGCACGGACCGAGGTCATAGGCGAAGCCGCCCCAGGAGCCTTGTGTTGCTTCGTAGTGTCCGAGGAAGTCCGGCCCCGGCACGATCATCGACGCTCCCTGCTCCATCTTGGCGCTTGGGCAGCGCCACACATCGCGGTTCTTCGTATACTCGTCCAGGACAACCGGCCACCGCAGGTAGGGGTTTCCGCGAGTGGCCATCTGCTCGACAGCCCAGTCCGCGCCGCCCCACCAATCAATGCACACAGTGCCACATCCGGGGCCTGCGGCGAAGAAGTCCAGCGCCTCCGTACGGTGCTCCGCGGGCGGGAGGGTATCATTGTTGTCCGCCAGGTACATCTGGATGGCCAGGGCGATGTTCTTCACATTCGAGAGACACACCGCCTTGCGCGCGGATTCGCGCGCCCGCGCAAACACCGGAAAGACCATTGCTGCCAAGATCCCGATGATCGCGATCACCACCAGCAGCTCAATTAACGTAAATCCCTTGCGCCGTGATGTCACCTCAGCGCCTCCTTACTTACCGTTGTCTTCGTTGGCTTCTCACTGCGGTGCCTGCTCTGTGCTGCTTCACCCCGCGTCACGAAGGACTTCTCACCTCCTCCTTGTGGCGGCAGCCGCTCCAGATGCGCTTCGACGACAGTTCGCAACATACCGTCTAAGGCTGCCGTCCCGCCGCGACGCATATTTCGGCACAGATGCCAGGGCACGCGGCATGAAGCTCTTGCACTAAGAAGTATAGCAGGTGTCCTGGCGGAATTGTTGCCTTTTGAGGAGGTGAAGTTGCCCGTTAGGGCCACTTCACTGAAGGCTCAGAACACTCCCAACCGTCCCCGGTAAACCCTCGGGGAAAGCCCGGTGGCCTGTTTGAAGGCCCGGCAGAAGTGGCTGGAGTGAGTATAGCCGACGGCTATGGCGATCTCATGGATGGAAAGGTCTGATCGCTCCAGCAACCGCCTGGCGTCGAGCATCCGCAGGTTGCGAAGATGATCGGACAGCGAATGGCCGAGATGGCTGGATATGAGCTCACTCAGATACCTGGGGCTGTATCCGACCGCTTTGGACACGTCCGCGCGCGTGATGCCGAGCCGGAAGTTGGCGTCGCAGAACTCCAGAGCCGTCTCGAGCGCTCGCCAGACTCCGGCATCCCCGGCGAGTGCGACCGATTCCCGGGTGGGCGGCTCCGTCACCCGGGCCTGAGGCAGTCGCCGGATCAGGATGCAGGAAAGGTACGCCAGGAGTCCGCCAACCGCATGGGGATAACCCCGCCGGCGCCCGGCCAGCTCCGAGGCTAATGCAGCGCCGATGCTCTCAACATTCGTCCGGCCGGGAAGCTCGATCAGCCGGTACGAGAACTCCGCGCGGCTGCCCGATTGGTAAGCCGAGTCCACAAGACTGGCGCTTTTCTGCCTGAGATGAAGCCAGCACACGTGGTGCCGGAGCGCAGACGCGGCGGGGAGCTGAGCATGGTAGACCCCGCGCTCGATGACGAGAAGTTTGCCGGGAGTCATGTGGAACACCTCGGCAGGGGTGGCGATTCTCGCTTCGCCTCTGGCAACGAAAGCAAGCTCTATGGACTCGGAGAGGTGTCGATACAGCACCGGCACAGACGGGTCGGCCAGCTTCCCTACTCCACTGTCGGACCGAGTCGGCGCGAAGAGCAGGTCTCCCGCTGGGCGACCGGCAGCCAGTCCGAGTAAGATATCGTGATGCCTGATCTCGACTCGCAAATCCATCTATGCCCCTGTCCGGCCGCAACCGCCATCGGAGGCTTCTATTGGACCTCGCGTAATACGGTTACAGCAGTGAGGCTTCGGAAACCCCTTGCAGAGCGTTTGAGGGGCATTCCCAGTGTAACTCTATTACGTGAGACTCAATAAACTCTCTATATTCATATTCGGCGCGTGGCATTATTATCCTCGCTTATATAGCCCATAGCTCAGTACCGGTGCTGAGCTGAGCAAACACGCGCTCTCGCCGGGCCGGAGCCGGAGTCCATTTGCCTGCGCCGCGGGCAAACTCATGCGCGTCTGCTACGCCATGAGAACCCAGACCGTTTCTCTCCCAATTACCACCCACTCGCATCATCCGTCACTTGACAGCGAAGACAATGTCTACAGCACCAGCGATCGGAACCACACAAAAGGGTCATACCCCCCGCGCCTCCCGCCCGACGCTTGCTCCCTACCTGTTACCTATGTATGGTAACTCAAGAGTATCACGTGGTCGGGCATCTTGACCTTCAGGGGCAAGGACAAACTCTTCACTTTATTGCTTCTCCAGGCGAAACCCATTGGTCTGGCCGAGGGAGCGCGAGAGCATTGCCACAGAGGGCCGAGAAGTTGCCAGGAACGGCTATCTGGATCTACAGCGTTCCCAGCCTACGACGGTAGGTCCTCGGCGACAGACCTGTGGCGCGCGTGAAAGCGCGGGTGAAGTGGGATGTATCGCTGTAGCCGACTGCAAGTGCGATCTCGCGGATGCTCAACGATGTTTTCTCCAACATGCCCCGCGCTTCGAGCATCCGGAGGTCCAGGATGTGATCGAAGAGAGAGCGGCCGAGGTAGCTTGATATCAACCGGGTGAGGTTCCGCTGGCTGTAGCCAACGGCGCGAGCAATGTCTGCGAGAGTGATCTCCTCCCGGAAGTGCGCGTCACAGAACCGCAAGGCGGCATCAATAGCATCCCAGCCGCGCCGGTCACCGGCTACGATCGAGGACTCATGCGTAAGCGGCTCCGCCGCCTGGGCGCGCGGCAGCCGTCGCACAAGCACATACGCAAGATACTTAAGCAGACCTGCAATCGCGTGCTGATAGCGCCACGGGCGCTCGACAAGCTCGGAGAGGATCGCCTTGCCAATGCTCTCAGCGTTCGTCTGGCCGGAAAGAAGCAGGTGCTGATGCGAGAACCCCCCGGCTGTCGGATACGCGTAGACTGAATCCGAAAGCTCCACCGTGGCCTGGCTCAGATGGAGCCAGAACACGCGGTGTTTCCCCGAGGCTACCGCCGGAAGCTGCCCGTGCCAGACGCCCGGCTCAATCACGAGCAGCTTTCCGGGAGTCAGCCGGAAGACCGCTTCCGGAGTGAGTACCCTCGCCTCGCCCTCGACCGCGAAGGCGAGTTCGATTCTGTCCGAGAGGTGAAGGTAGAGCATGGCTCGCTGGCTGCGCAACCCGCCGGAGCGGAGGGCTGCCCTGGCGAGGAACAGATCACCGGCCGGGCGGTCAGCCGCCAGTTGCAGGAGAAGCCGACGGTAGTCGAGTTCCACGCTCGAATCCATGTGGTCACCAATCGCTTCCACCAGCCGATGTCAAACCCACTGGAGCCATTCGTTGGCAGGCTCTAGCTGTCCTTCTCCAAGGCGGCTGTGGCGCCGCTTCCCCGACCGGACAACTCCGGACAGTACGCACGCTCTGCTGCGAGTACTACTGCGGCACATGAGCATCTGTCGGGTCAGTGGTCACACGATGGCTGCCCCCTGCTGTCCCAGCACGTTGCGGAGGACCGCGGGGTCGACCGCGCCGACTGGAGCGCTGCTCTGGAGTGCGAGGTAGCTGGCGACTCCTGCCGCCTGGCCGGTCTGGTTGCAGCTGATCATGACTCGGATCGCACCGTAGGCACCGCGGTCGGCTGAGACGAGGCGACCCGCGACGAGCACATTCCGGGACCCTTGCGGTACCAAGGCGCGGTAGGGAATCTGCCAGAACGTGGGGCGGGCGGGCAACTCTGGCCGCCAGCGACGTTTCACGGGGGGGCGGCCGGGCACTCGGTGCTCCTCGGTTCCATCCAGGAAGCGAAAGGTTACCCCTGGCTGACCACTGTGATGTATGTCCACCGGATAGCTGCCGTTGGCGATGGCATCGGCAAAACGCGCCCCACCCAAGACGTCATCCTCTGTCAGCGTATAGAGGCACTCGGCGTGCCGGGTCTCGCGGATGCCGATTGAGGAGGAGAGCGTCACGAGAGCCACCCGGTCACCCCCCGGAACGTGCCGGCGGAGGATGTCAAGAAGTGCGCGTACCTGACGGCGCGCTTCCATCTCTGCCTGCGTGAGTTGATCCGCGTCGCTGCAATCTGCGCCGTTGACGCGGGTGCCGTAGACCATCGAGATGCCTGGAACTCCGGTCATCTGGGATGCCCAGAGAAAACCTCTCGGCAGCGCCTCCGCGAATCGCTCGTCAAAGACCGCCTCCTCAAGGTTGAAGCTCGGGGCGAGCTCCCGGATTGCCTCCAGCCCGTAGATGGCGGCACATGCCGTCGGAGGCTGAAGGTCTTCTCGCTTCGTGCACGGCAACCCGGCCCGCGCAAGTAGATCGCCGTCCCCGGTGGCATCTATGAAGTAGTGGGCACGGATGGCGCGCCGGCCGGTCTTGTCCTCGACGACGGCAGCAAGAAGGCGCCCCTCTTCGGTGATCGGAAGCACGAAGCGACAGTCGAGGTAAGGCCTTACCCCGGCCTCGCGCACAAGCTCGTCGAGTTCGATCGCCAACTCGGCGGTGTTAAGAATGGCGTAGGTGAAGTCGGTCGGGCCAAATGCTACGGCGCTGCGCCGCTTCAAGCGGTCCAGCACCTCCTGCGTCAGACCGGCGACGATCTGCTGCTCTTGGGTCGTGTTGTGGAGGGAGTGCCAGATGTTAACCAAGCCGGCGGTGGCGATGCCGCCGAAGAAGCCGTTCTTCTCGATCAGAACGACATCGGCCCCCAATCGGGCTGCCGCCACGGCCGCGAAAACGCCGGTGGCACTTCCTCCGATGACACAGATATCACAGTCCGCGGCAACAGGGGTCTTCCGCTCAGACTCGATGAGTGTCTCCACCATTCAGCCTCCTCCAACCCAACTGCTGGGCACTTGCCGCATGTGCCTGCCCGCCACAAAGTGCGGCCGCATCCCCCCCTGATCAGGTAATCTGAGGCGGTCGCGCTTTCCCCATCAGACGTCGTGCAGCAACGGCCGATACCCCTTACGAAGCCAACTCGTCCCGATGAAGCGAGATGCCGCGTCTGCGGAGACCTGCCTGAAGCTCGGACACCCCGATGTCTCCCGGCGTGATGCCCGACCTCGCAGCCAGCGCCGCGGCGAGTCCCGCCGCCTGCCCCGTCACCGCCGCCGCGGGGATCACGCGCATCACATCCCATGCATCCCCCTCGGCTGCCATGCACCGGCCCGCTACCAGCAAGCCCTCCACGCCCTCGGGAACCAAGGCCCCATAGGGTACCTCCCACACCGGTCCCGGCAGCCTCCAGTCCGGGCACATGCCAACCGAGTCAGCCACATGCTTGTTGCCCTCACCGGGCCGCATCGTCGTCCTTCCAGCGATCCTTCTTGTCATGCGGAACTGCGCCATGGTCGGAAGCACGAGGGGATACACGGCGTGTCGCCCCTCACCGCCCATTCCTCCGTGCAGACGACGGTAGTGCTCCCGCAGCAGCCGTCGCCCGTCCAACACGAAGGCAGTCACGCTCTCCACATCGGTTCCCAGCCGTTCGTGCTTCGCAGATGCCTCCTTCAGTCTCGACCACTCGTCCCCCAAGCTTACCAGATCCATGAGCATTGCCCCGTCGCTCTCCTTTACGGCCTTCGCCGCCTTCTCTAGCGAGGCCTGGAGCGCCCAGACCGAGAGCATATTGCCCCCATCCGCGCAGAGGGTACCGGCACGGTATGCCACATCGGCATCCCCCGTGGCATCCACAACACACGAGCACTTCACCACCATCCGGCCGCCCTTCCCCTCCACCTCGACCCCTGTCACCCGAGGACCATCCATGACGGGCCCTACCACAAGCGAATCAAACCACATGTGGACGTCCGCCTTTTCCAACACCTCGTCAAGCGCCAACACGAACGAGGCGGGCGAGAAGAGCGCGTGGTAGCGCTCCTCCTCCTGGGCGTTGCGGGCATCTCTCCACCCTTCGGGAACCCGTCCGGGGCCGTATTTCATGCTCAGGTGAAGAAGCTCCTCCGCAATCCCAAAGCTAACCTGGTGCCCGTTTCCGTCGCACAGAGGCAGATACAGGAACACCAAGCCGGAAGTTGCCAGCCCGCCCGGCAATACTGTCTTCTCCACCAAGGCGGTGCTCCGGCCCGATCGAGCTGCCTCTAGCGCTGCGGCGACCCCTGCAATCCCTGCACCACATACCACGACGTCGTACTGATGCTCAATAGCCGCTATTTTGCCCTCGATTCTGTTGCCCAGTTCAATCGCTGGAGCCCCTCACCGTCTAACTCGGGGCGAGAGGTCTCGCATAACGAAATCGGCACCGGAGGCGTTCGTAGCCCACAGACTTCGGCGGACTCGGCTGCGCCCCTGCCATCGCTCTCATCTCACGCGTTCTGGCGGTCCCTTCACGGTCGCACGTCTCATCTTCGAGCAACACCGGGTCATCTACTCATCCGCGTAGGGTGCCACGGCCGTCTCACAGATGGTCCGTGTTGAGACCAGCAGGAGAGCCCCTCATCGCACTCGAACACCCTCCATGGCCGCATGTCCGGTTCAGGGATTCCTGATTAGGAGGAACGAGATGACGCTGACGGAAACGATCGCGGCATTGGCTCGGGAGAGGGGCGCGGACATGGTGGGGTTCGCGGATGTAAAGGGGCTCGCGGAGTTGCCGCGAGCGGTGGTGGTGGTGATGCGGCATTCGCCGGAGTGGCTTGATGACCCCAGCAATATGCCGAACCTCGCATATCTGAAGGAGATCGGCGAGGTGACCGACCGACTGAGTGAACTCGGGCGCTACCTTGAAGAGTTCTTGCGGGAGAAGCGGTACGGCGTGCGAGCGGACCCGCCTACGGGATACATGATAGACAATGAGAAGCTGACGGCACCGTTTGCCCACAAGACGGCGGCGACGCGGGCGGGGCTCGGATGGATCGGGAAGTGTGCGCTGCTGGTGACGCCGGAGCTGGGCCCGGCGCTGCGGCTCACAAGCGTACTCACTGATGCGCCGCTGGCTGTCGGACAGCCCATTACGGAGAGCCGGTGCGGCGAGTGCACCCTGTGCGCTGACATCTGCCCGGCAGGCGCAGTGAGTGGCGAGCATTGGCGAGCCGGACGGTTGCGGGAGGAGTTCTACGACGCCCACGCCTGTCGAGCTGTGTGCTTCGCGACGCGTGCCGTCTTCGGGGAAAGGTACACGGGTTGTGGCGCCTGCATGGCAGTGTGTCCGGTGAGGCCGCGTTCATCCGTCCGCCGCCCGTAGTGTACCGGGACCAAGCTGGACTTTGTCCATTTCACGGCGTTCACGCGGCTTACGCTGTCATCAGCGATCGGCCCCTCGCCAACGCTGCCTCAACGAGTGATGGGCGCCCCCCATTGGTGAACCGGAGGCGACCGGGCACCTTCTCTTTCGGAATCCTGTTTTCCAGCCGCAGGTACTCGTTCTGCAGACCAAGCCCGCGACACAATAGCCGGGCGACGGTCACGATCACGGGCAGGCCCACCCAGTCGGGATCCGGCTGAAGACTCACGCTCATTCTCGGCGTCTCCCGGAACAAGAGCATCGGTCTATCGCCATCTGTCATGCAGGGTCCCCCTCATCCGAAGGCGGGAGGTCGGGGATCAACCCCCGACGGCGCGCATCCTCCTGGATTTCAGGTGGCATCATGCGCGCGTCAACCAGCAATCCATCAACCACTATCAGCTACGCTGCGGGATTCCGCTCGACGCACGCCCGCCGCTGGAACTCGAAGCTGAAGGGGCCGATCTTCAGGCTATCGCGAATCAGTTTGGCCTTGTTCGCCATGGTGCTCTTCGGGACGCCGGTGAGCGCGCTCAGATCGTCCGTGGTCAGGTGCGGCTGTTGGGAGCATGTCAGTCGGCGTGCAATAATTACCCACCTTGGGGGGTAATCGGCGTCGAAAACTGACCCACCCTGGTGCTGCTATCATTCTGGGATGGAATCCCGGGATGAAGGGAGCAGCGAAGGGAGATGCTGACTGTGGAGACCGTGTTGAAGGTACGGCTGGTGAAGCGAGATGGCCTGTCGGTGCGCAAGATCGCGAAGAAGTATCGCTTGTCTCGCAACACCGTGCGCAAGTCAGCGGCGCGGCTATCAGGGGGCCTATGACAGCGTGCGCCGCCAGGTGAAAGCCTGGAAAGCGGAGCGCCGGGCGATCAGTCATGTGCAGTTCCTCGAACAGCAGCATCAGCAGCTCGTGCAGGATCTTCTCCGGGGTGGCGCGTTTCTTGAGGCCCAGGGAGACGATCTCATCGTAGGCCCCCAGCATCCCCTTGAGCTTCAGCTGCGTCATCTGGGCCAGGATGTCCTCACGCAGCATGGCCGCCCCCTTCCAGCAGCTGGTCCCGGCAGACAGAGGCGCCTCCTGTGCCGCTCGTCGAGGGGCTGCCGGAGCATCTCCAGCTTCACCATCTCCCACTGGCTGACTGTGGCCGCTACGATCTTCTTCGGGGGCATCACTCGTCGGGGCATCTACGACAACATGAAGACGGTGGTCGCCAAGATCCTGCTGGGCAAGGAGCGCGCTTTCAACCCGCGCTTCCTGGTACCGGTGGGCATCCATCACCATCTCCAGGCTTTCCCGCAGATACGCCACGCAGATCGGCAGCCGACTGTGGCAGAGCCGAAAGTGGGCGATGCTCACCTTCGTGGTCCAGCCCCCGATGATCAGCGTCTCTTCCCCCCAGTCAAACTGGAAGGCCTCTCCCGGCTCAAACCGCAGGGGGATGAGAAGGTCTTTGGGGACGGGGAATTTGGCTTGACCCATGCGGTAGCGGATGCTGCAGCATTACCGCGTCGACTCGGCCCGGGCGAAGCGCACCGCGCAGGTGCGCGCCTATGCCGATCAGGTGGTGATTGTCAGCGGCGGAGAGGTGGTAGGCGAGCACCAGCGCCAGCTGCCCCGGGAAGAGCCCCGCCTCAAGTCCCTCTGCGAAGGCGCTTTCCTCGCCCAGCACACCAATGTGATCTTCGTGGGCGGCACCGGCAAGACCCACCTGGCTATCGCCCTGGGCCGCCAGGCGATCCGGGACGGACGTCGGGTGCGCTTCCACAATCTGCTGGACCTGGTCAACCGGCTGGAACAGGAGAAGCTAGCGGGCCAGGGTGGACGCCCCGCGGAGACGCTGGCCCGCACCGATCTGGTCATCCTCGACGAGCTGGGCTACCTGCCTTTCTCCGGCAACGGCGGACAGCTGCTCTTCCACCTGGTGTCCAAGCTCTACGAACGGACCTCGCTCATCATCACCACCAATCTGACCTTCGGAGAGTGGCCCCAGGTCTTCGGCAACGCCAAGATGACCACTGCTCTGCTGGACCGTCTCGCCCATCACTGTGACATCATCGAAACCGGCAACGAAAGCTGGAGAATCAAGACCCGCCGCGCCAAGGGAACGGCGCTCTAAACCACCATGCAGGGGTGGGTCAATATTGGCCGCCAATGGTGGGTCAATTTCGGATGCCAATTGACACAGGCTCAAGGAAGACGTCACGCTACAGATGGTGTCCCATTCATAGTTGAAGGTTGAGGCGGCTCTCTCCGCCCGATTGATAGCCGACGGCTATCTGGTAAGATCGGGTGAAAGCAAACCTGAAAAGGAGAGAACCGCCGTGAGAAGAGAGTATCAGATCGTAGGACGGAAGGGTAGTGCTGCGCTGCGCCAGTTTCTGGCGAAGGAGGGGGCGGCGTTGCTGCCGATGGTGACGTTGACCGAGCAGGGACAGTTGGCGGTGGAGGAGCTGGTAGAGACAGTTGGGAAAGGCGGCGCTGGAGGCGGTGCTGGCGATCTCGGCGGAGCAGGTGGCGGGGCCGGCGCATCCGGGCCGGCCGGGCGGGGCGATCCGGCGCCACGGCGAGCAGGGCGGGATAGTCGCGCTGGGCGGCCAGAGAGTACGCGTGCAGAAGCCCCGGCTGCGCCATCGGGCTGGAGGCCGGGGCGCGGAGGTTCCGGTGCCGGCCTATGCCGCGATGCGAGACGACGAAAGCCTGCGAGAGCGGATGCTCTCGATTGTGATGCGAGGGGTGAGTACGCGCAACTACCGGCAGGTTGTGCCGGAGCTGGCGGAACGCTGTGGGGTGTCGCGCTTGGCGGTGAGCCGGCAGGTGCAGGAGGCGAGCGCGCAGGCGCTGCGGGAGCTGTGCGAGCGGCGCTTCGATGGCGTTGATCTGCTGGTGATCTACCTGGACGGCAAGGACTTCGGCGGTCACCAGGTGATCTGTGCGATAGGCGTGGATCTGCAAGGAAAGAAGCACGTCCTTGGCCTGAGCGAAGGGGCGACGGAGAACGCGGTGGTGGTGAAAGAATTGCTGGAGGACCTGGTGGAGAGGGGGGTGAAGCCGGGGCGGAAGCGGCTGTTTGTGATGGACGGGAGCAAGGCTCTGCGCAAGGCGATCAATGACGTGTTCGGCTCCCACCACCCGGTGCAGCGCTGCCGGACGCACAAGCTGCGCAATGTGCTGGGGTATCTCCCCAAAGAGATGCAAACACAGGTGGGGGCGGCGATGCGAGCGGCCTGGCGGTTGGAGCCGAAGGAGGGGATGGCACGACTGCGCACGCAGATCGAGTGGCTGGAGCGCAGCTGGCCGAAGGCGGCGGCGAGTCTACGGGAGGGACTGGACGAAACCTTCACCATCAACCATCTCGGCCTCTCCCCGAGGCTGCGCAAGTGCCTGGCGACCACCAATGTGATCGAGAGCTCGCTCTCGGGGGTGCAGGGACGGACCGGGCGCGTAACGCGCTGGCGAGATGGAGGGATGGTGCTGCGGTGGGCGGCGGCCGCGGCCCTCGAGACCGAGAAGAACTTCCGTCGAATCATCGGACACGAAGACCTGTGGATGCTGAAGGCGGCCCTGGAAGAAGGCTCGTCCGCCAGCGGTGTGGAGGATCAGGCAGGGCAATCGCATCTAATCGGGTGAGGTGAGAGGGGATGGCTGAAAAGGCCTGGAGGCGCCGGAAGGGCCTCCACGTGTAATTCGCGAATTCTTGCAGGTAATGCTTCTCGACTTGAAGG
>Ga0180438_10006257_pt1 | contig 16147 bp, 13 predicted proteins | sample SS_ome_12_FD_132455 | JGI IMG/M metagenome (GOLD analysis project Ga0180438, IMG submission 132455) | Hypersaline lake sediment archaeal communities from the Salton Sea, California, USA - SS_3_D_2 metaG | ecosystem: Environmental > Aquatic > Non-marine Saline and Alkaline > Hypersaline >...
AGCTGCAGGGTGGATGCGTCCTTACCGACTCCGGCATGTGAATGACGAATCCCTCGCCGCTCTTCTCCCATGCCATCGATGTTTTCACGCCGAGCATCGAGACCGTGCTTTCCTTCTTGGGAGTAAAGGAAGAAATCCGTATCGTATCAGGCAGTTGTTTCTCGTCTTCGTCGGCGAGGTAGATTGCGTTGATTGCTCCACCGGGCATGCGGGTGTAGCATATTTTTTTTTCCATGTACGGAGCAATTGCCCGGGTAGAGTAGATTGCGCTCCCGTTGATTCGCATCCACCTGCCAAGCTCCTTCAGGCGCTGGAGCGACACGGGCGGCAGTTCACCCTCCGGGCTTGGTCCGATATTGAGCAGCAGGTTTCCTCCTTTTGCCACGATATTGACGAGAATATGAATAAGTTCACATGCGGATTTGTACGTATCGGTCGATACGTAGCTCCATGATGTTGCCATCGTCATACACGTTTCCCAGACATGGTCAAGCGGTCGTTCGGGAATTTCCTTTTCGGGAGTATGGTAGTTCTGATACCGGCCCTCAACTGCTCGGTCGACAATGATCAATCCCGGCTGCAGGGAACGAGCCATAGCTGCGATCTTCGGCATGTCAATGTTCTGATCGGTGGGATTCTTGCCCCACCGGGGAGAGGCAGGAGTCATCGGTTGCACCCATCCGCCGTCAAGCCAGAGGATATCGATGCTGCCGTAGTCGCTCATCAGCTCCTTAATCTGGTCGAAAGTGAACGTCTTGAACGCCTCCCACTTCTGCGGATACTTTTTGATATCATAATTGACGTTGCGGTCAAAGGGCGGAAAATACGGCCACCAGTAGTCCGGCGAGTGCCAGTCCGGCTTTGAGAAATAGGCGCCGATACCAAAATCTTGCCGGCGGAATGCATCGAAGATCTCTTTCGTTACGTTGCTCCGCGGGTTCGAGCTGAAGGGACAACCCGGATCCGTGATCTTGTAGTCGGTCTCCCTGGTATCGAACATGCAGAAGCCGTCGTGATGCTTCGTGGTAAAGATGACATAACGCATTCCCGCTTCCTTGGCCGCCGCGGCCCACGCGTCGGGATCGAACTCGACCGGATTGAACGAGTTTTTCAGATTCTCATACACCCGCTTGTATTCATCGTAATCCTTCGCATAGGGACCGCGCCGTTCGCACCAACTTTCGTCCTCAGGGCAAATGCTCCAACTCTCAACAACTTCCCACTGACTATACGGCCCCCAGTGCATGAGCAGCCCGAACTTCATATCCTGAAACCATTCGAGCTTCTCGAGGACAAGCGGATCGGTTTCCTTCTCCTGCGAGGGAACCGTGTCGGCGAGACACAGGAAAACGAGCAATACGGTCACGATGACAATCGAACCATTCGGAAGTCTTTTGATACCAGAGATAGATTTCATCTTATCACTCAATTGAATGCATTGCGAATAATTAGCCTAAAATAACACACGCTCGGATTCCTGTCAAGCCTTTTATGATAGCTTCGGGTTTCTTGCACGAGACGGATAATTCTGTGGAGCCGATCGGGTTCGAACCGACGATCTCTCGGATGCCAATCAAGCGTTTATTAAAATACAATACGATAATTAAACGTTAAATCTCTTAATAAAACTGTAGCCCCCGTCGTGGTTACATTATCTATTTTGATATAATTAATTTCGAAATTAATTCTGACCGGATTGTTCTGAACCGCTACACTTATTCATCTGATAATTGATATCGGGCAAGCCAGATATTACCCCCTTCTGAACTGTCTGTAAGAAAACCCGATACATAGATGCCATCTGGTCTCCAGGCAATTCCCACACCCGAATCATAAGCGTTGGCAGAACCATCGACGGTTATTTGATTCTGAAACTGAAGATCCCTGTTATAGCTGCCTATCCAAAGATTTTCATTTCCTGCAGGTTCAGTATAGACGCCGGTTAAATACAGATAACCCAGATCGTCCATGGTCATGAGATACGCCACATCCTCTCCATGCAAAGGTCCATCCTGCGTGATTGAACCGATGAGATTTAAATCTGAATCGTATTTGGCAAGCCAGATATTATATCCCTGATCCTGTTCGGTTAACGTGCCCGCACAATAAAGAATGCCGAACTCATCCAACAAGATACCGTAGCCTTTATCCTCTTCACCAGCAACCGGACCGGCCACATCAGTGTCTGCCAGAAGATTGAGATCGGTATCCAATTTCCCAATCCAGATATCGTATCTTGAAATTTCGTGTGAAACCGAACCACTGACAAAAAGATGTCCGTTCCCGTCCAGGACCATAAATCGGGCTTTATCGGTATAATCGGCAGTCCGATTCAGGGTGAAATCCGTAACAAAATTCAGATCCGTGTCGTATTTGGCTATCCATATATTGCTTTCCCCTTCGATTTCCCTAATCGTACCGGCGGCATACAGATAACCGTTTCCATCATAAATGAGTCCGTAACCATCATCGGTTTCATTCTTCGAACCGTTTACGATGATCTGTTTCTGCAACTCGAGATCTAAATTATACTTGGCAATCCAGATGTTATGATCTTCACCTATTTCCGTCATATATCCAATGATGAACAGATTGTCGTTCTCATCCATCGCGAATACATAACCGGTATCCTCTCCATTGGCCGATCCATTGACTGTCTTGCTGGTCATCAAATTCATCTCTGTATCAAACTTGGCCAGCCAGATATTACGGTCTTCACCGGGAATGGTAACAAAACCGGTTACATACATATTACCATTCTGATCAAAAATAAAACCATAGGCGGCATCATCTCCTTGATACCCGCCATCCAGCGTAATCGATTTATCCAATACGAGTTGTTTTGCCGAACGTCGTTCAACTGAAAAATCAAGTGTCCTATCTCCGCTTATGGAAATGCCATTCATGGTATAAGGAATGATACTCTTTCCAGTAATAACAACATTATATATACTCGTGTTTTCAGGAGTGAGAGGCCGATTTATTGATTTTGGCAGACCAGGCATTGGTTCCCACTGAATCACAGCGCCATCCGATAGGATGATCTTACGTGTAAAAACTATATCATCGGCCTTCATAGCGCAGATATAAAGACCAGCACTGACTCCACCACCGTTTTCATTCCGTCCATCCCAAAACACTGTGTGGATTCCAGCACGCATTTTTTTATCAACCAAAACACGTACAGTCTGTCCCAGAATATTGGTGATAACAAGGTACACAGGCATTTCCCTGTCAATCTGATATGAAATGAAAGTAACGGGATTAAACGGATTGGGATAATTCTGAAAAAGTTGAATATTCAAAGGAATACCCATCTTCCCATCATGCTCACCGACTGCTGCGTTTTCATTGATATCGATTGTGTATTTGCCTTCTTGATCCGTCCGGCCGTGAAATGCAATGGTTGTATCGGATGCAAGAACAAAAGAAACCAGGGCCTGACTTACTGTGGCACCGCCGGTATCACGAACTGTACCGGTAACAATATAACCCTGCGCTGAATTGAAGAAACTGATAACTAAAAGAAATAAAAAAGTAATAGATAAACATCTTTTCCGTGCCATGGTCTATTCACCTCCTTGGCACTTGGATATTACGAAAAATAATACAATTATCCAAATAATAGTGTGTTGAACAACTCTCTCACATGGCTCGGGATATCCATCCCGGGCGTTTGATGTATGGACACATCCGTCCCCAAAAAACATGCTCCGACCCGGATCGATCTCCTGATTTCTTGGTTTCGTCGGAGCTATGGTATTTAAACCCTCGACATCATGATACCCAATCATTCATCTTTTTTATAATACTATCCGAAAATTCACTGTCAACAAAATTTTTGTAAGTTATTGTAAAATAGGGGTAGATCACTTGCCTTACAAGCAAGAGGTCATCCGTTCGAATCGGATATCGCCCACGATTATTATACATTAAAAAACTCCTATCTTATAAGGTTTTTGATTTTATAGAGCCTCCCCCTTTGATTTGAATTCCTATCCAAACTTGCACATTCCACAGCCAGGTACATCAGTCGTATAGTTATACATCTCCTGAAGGTTGCGGGAAGTCATATGTTTTTAGTGATAAAATCAAGAGAGGCGGGCCGTATCTGGAAGACTCGTTGGATAGTTTTTAAAATATGGGATTTTTTTGTTTCACACGCTTATTTAGTTTGTTCTTGCATGTCGCTCGAAAATTTATTATTATCCTTTGTAGATATATTTTATCTCGAAAAAGTTATCTTTCATCACATTATTCTCATGAAAAGGCAATTACACAATAATGGGTAAAAGCATTGCCTATTATTATGGAACATCGCACTATTTCCTATATTCGGAAAATGCTTTTACAATATTGGATAAAAGGAAGCAGGGATTTTGGCATATATAATATTAGGTTATATGCATTAAAGAGGAGAAACCGTGGAATTTAATTTAGAGAAATTGTTTGTTGATATTTTTGCACCGCATAATGAAGTAGTAACGTTAATGTATGATTTACCTGTAGAAAATATACAAGACAATCTTGGTTGGCGTGAACGACGTAAAATGATAAAAGAGTGGCATAGTGAAATTGAACGATTTTCAAAAAAATACCATACCAAGGTTAATCCATTGGTTTGTTATAAAGCTACTGGTTCAGATAATAGTGATCTTCCGGAATATGCCACTTGTGAAGGTAAAAGCATTAGAATGGACGATATAATACAGACTTCAACAATTATTATTTCAATGACTGAATTCTCAGCTTCAGCACCGCTTTTAATTTATACACATAAGAATAAATGCTTACGTGTTGCGAGCATGCCCGGAGTAAATAAATCGATGGAACAAACTGGACTGGCTGCCGATTACCGGGCGGTTGCTAAAATCTGTAGTCGTTTAACGAAATTATTTGAAGATGCAGTTGGTATTGAAGTGCTTTTTTCTACTGGACATCGATGCTATTTTGATATTTCAGATAATAAAAAACCTTTTCAGGATAATGGGATTTTGCATAAAGACATAGGAGAGGATATAGTTCGTTTAAAAAATCTACCTTCAGGAGAAGTGTGTGTTACTCCCAATGAATCGGCTACCAGTTTAACGGAAGGGATATTACCAACATATCTTAACGATGCAATTATTGTTCTAGTAGTAAAATGAAATAAAATTATTGATGTTGAAGGCGATAATAAAAACGTTTTAAAACAACGTCAGACATTTCTCGATGAACCAGCCATGTGCAACATAGCAGAAGTTGCTATAGGATGTAATGACAAAGCTGTTGTTACCGGCAATGTTCTTGAAGACGAAAAAGCAGGTTTTCACTGGGCTTTTGGTAGAAGTGATCATCTCGGCGGTATAATAGGCATTCATGCTTTCTCAGCACCAGATAAGGTTATACATAAAGATATTGTTTATGCAATAGGCAATCCGATTGTATGCTCGAAATTGGATTTTATATTTATGGATGGGAAAAGAAAAACAGCTATTTGTGAGGGATGTTTAAATCTATAGAGATTTGATAAAAAGGATTGAAAGCATATAACCCCCGGCTGCACAGGACTCGGCGGCGACGTTTCATTCGTTGTTTACCACTCGGACTTGGATTGCTTCGCCTATGCGCGGTTCATTTACTATCATCAGACAGAACCAACCGGGTAGAAAGTAGCTCATGGCAAAGGAAAGTAACCTGAGCGCCGAGCCTGTAGACCAATTGTTAGGCATCACCTCCATCCCCCCAAATCCGCATAATGCTCCGTATCCTCCCGCTCCGTCGTATTTCCCCTGCGGCCGCAGTTGGAGCACTCCCACCTGCTGACGAATTTTCCAAACATATTAAAAAATTATTGATTTTCTAAATTCTTATTGATACTATACGCATGTACTTTCAAACAGTAAAAAACCTACGTGCGGCACGCACCTTTAGGTGATGTCAAAAGTCATCATCTGCAACACATTTTGCTGAGACTGGAAAAGTACCAAGCCGCTGGAATCATATTCACGCATCCGCAGAAGTTCCTGCCTCTGTTGGGATGAAAATCGAAAAGGAGAAATCATGGAAAAAGTAGCACGATTCATCGTTTCGCTGTGGGTCTGTGTGATTCTCATCTGTTCGGATTGGGTCTTCGCTCAGGACTGGCCCCAATGGCGCGGAGCAAATCGAGACGGCAAGGTAACGGGATTCACCGCTCCTGAGAACTGGCCGGCAGAGCTTTCGCAGGTATGGAAAGTTACGGTGGGCGCTGGTGATGCGACGCCCGCATTGGTGGGCGATAGACTCTATGTCTTTGCACGTCAGGAAGAGGATGAGGTTATCTTGTGCTTGAATGCAGATGACGGAAAAGAGCTTTGGCGCGAAAAATACGCAACGCAGGCTGTTACAGGCCCGGCTGCGAGGCATCCGGGCCCCAGAAGTTCGCCGACAGTAATGGATGGCAAGATCGTAACACTCGGCGTGACTGGTATTTTTTCTTGCCTGGATGTCGCTACGCATAAAGTGTTGTGGAGGAAAGATCCCTTCCCTGGAGTGGTGCCCATGTTTTTCACCTCTATGTCGCCCTTGATCGTAGACGGGATGTGCATCGCACATCTCGGCGGAGCTGGCAACGGAACGATCATTGCTTACGACCTGAATACAGGCGAAGAAAAGTGGCGGTGGTCGGAAGAAGGCCCGGAGTATGCCTCGCCTGCGCTTCTGAATGTGAACGATACAAAGCAGATAGTGACGCTCACGGAGAAGAACATCGTAGGAATCGGTGTGGCCGATGGTAAGCTGTTATGGCAACTTCCGTTCAAGCCCCAACAAAGAGCATACAACGCCGCAACTCCAATCATTGATGGTCAGAAGGTCATTTTTACGGGAGCGGGTAGAGGCACCAAGGCCGTTAAAATCGAAAAGCAGGGGGATGGCTTTGTCCCTAAGGAGCTTTGGAGCAATGCGGATGTCGCAGTGCAATTCAACACCCCTGTGCTTAAAGATGAACTGTTATTCGGTTTCTCCAACAATGGTAACCTTTTCTGCCTCGATGCACAGACCGGCCGGACAGCCTGGACCGATAAAATCCGACACGGTCGCGGTGGCTTCGCTGCCATACTCGACGGCGGCTCTGTCATGATAGCACTGCCAAGCAGCTCCGAATTAATCGTATTCAAACCCAGCGTTAAGGAATATGCGGAGATAGCCCGTATACTGGTCTCCGACACACCGATTTACGCGCATCCTGTGATCGCCGGCAAAAGAATTTATGTGAAAGACCAGGATACGCTGACGCTGTTTACCATCCCATAACGTGATGGTTGAAATACACCGGATATCGGATGGAGCGAGATTCCGTGTTTTTGGCAAAAACTGAGATGTGATCGTCAAGATGTCAGAACTTAGGGACTCTGTCTTCAGTGTAGAGGAATCCCCGGATGATCCGAAGATGATTCCATAGGATACCCAAAAAAGGAGATGTATTCTCTTATGATCGTTCAATTGAATGTCCTGACCGAAATTACCAAACGTCCCGTCCTTAATACTTTCCTCCTTTGTCTCATCGCCGGCCTTCTAAGAGGTGGGGCGACAGCACAGGAGAAAGGCGAATGGCCTTGTTTCCATGGTTTATCCCGCAACAATATGTCCATGGAAACCGGTTTGTTAAAGCAATGGCCGGAAAAAGGTCCTAAAATGCTGTGGATGTTCTCAGGATTGGGTGAGGGATACAGTTCCGTGACTATCGCTGCGGGATATATCTATACGGCCGGCATGATAGAAAAGCAAACCTTCGTTTACGCAATTGACCTGAACGGTAAGCAGGTCTGGAAGAAACCCAACGGTCCCTCCTGGGAAACCACCATGCGTCATGCCATGTCATATACCGGCTCTCGAAGCACTCCGACATACGACAACGGTGTTGTGTATCATCTGGGTGAACTGGGCCGGTTGACGGCCTTCGACGCCAGAACCGGATCCGAAAGGTGGTCTCTGGAGCTTCGGGAGCGTTTCGATGCAGAAATTCCCGAATACGGGTATTCAGAATCGGTATTTATCGATGGTGAGCGTCTGTACTGCAATCCGGCGGGCAGGAGAGGCTTCATGGTCTGCTTGGATAAAGAAAACGGGGAACTCATCTGGGCGAATACGGATATACCGGGAACCGTTGGATTCAGTTCGCCAATTCTCGTAAAATTCGGTGGTTATCGTAAGCTCATCGCCATGACTTCAAATTGTGTTTATGGTGCGGACACCAATACTGGGAGGTTGCTCTGGAACGTGGCGTATGAGAACCAGCGTTCGAACAATGTCACGGATCCCATATTTCACGATGGATACGTTTTTGCCTCAAGCGGCTACGGTAAAGGAAGCATCCTCATCAAACTCACGGTTTCTGGAGAAGAAATTGTTCCGGAAACGATCTGGCACACGCCGCTCATGGATAACCATCATGGCGGAGTGATTCTGCATGACGGATATCTTTACGGAGCAGGGCACAATGCGCGAGGATGGTTCTGCCTGGATTTCATGACCGGAGAACAGATGTGGAATACGCGGGGAAAAGGATCGCTGGTCTATGCGGACAACGCATTCTATTTCCTGGAGGAAAGGGGCACGATGAAACTCGTCAGAGCCACACCCGAAAAATTCGATGCTATCGGCTCGTTCGAAGTGCCTGACGGAGGGAAAGGTATGCACTGGGCCCACCCGGTGGTATGCGGAGGCCGGCTGTATATACGTCACGCAGATAAGCTGTTTGCCTATGATATCAAGAATAAATGAATGCTTACAGTCGTAACTCTTAAGATACGGGAACGTATTTGAGATAAAAAGCGGAGGATAAAATGGATCGCAGAACCTTCGTAAAAGCTATGCCCGCCGTCGCCATGATGGTCGGAACAGCGTCTGGCTTCTCCCTGCAAACATCGGATGTCGGGGACCTGGAGCCGATTACGTTACCAGAACCCGAAAAGGACGGCGGTATATCCGTGCTTGCGGCCCTTCAGCAAAGAAGGACAACCCGCAACATCAGTACAGAAAAACTCCCCCTGCAAGTGCTCTCCAACCTTCTCTGGGCGGCATTCGGGATAAACCGGGAGAGGGCATCCTTTGACAAACCGGGACGAACGGCCCCATCGGCTAGCAACTCTCAGGAAATCGACCTGTATGTAGCCCTGCCCGAGGGCGTGTACCTGTATGAGGCGATGTTCCACCGCCTGACCCCCATCATTGCTGGCGACTTTCGCGCAAGAGCGGGCAGACGCGGTGCAGCAACAGCTCCGGTGAATATATTCTACGTCGTGGATCTCACTCGATATGACTTGGGACCCGGTCAACCGGACCGGTCTATAGGAGATCCCGAGGTTCAAAAATCCTACTATTATACAGACACAGGCTTCATTGCCCAGAACGTCTACTTGTTTGCAGCCTCACAGGGTTTGGCGGCATGGTTCCACAATTGCGACAAGAAAAATACGGTTAAGGAATTTAAGCTGCGGCCTGAACAACGCGTACTCTTCGCGCAGTCGGTGGGTTATCCAATGAATGGATGATGACCTTGACTACTTCGCGGAGTTTTCAGCTTCTACGGAATAACAGACTGGTATCTTTGATTATGTTAACACGATTCCACATTCTGTATGTCATCTAACCATTTTAGATTTTTTCGCGGGTTCGCAAACTCCGGCTTGGGAGCCCGGCTATTTATTCCTTGTATGAGGGACATTATTTGAACATCGTTTTAGTATACAATATTAGGTTAGGCAGTCAAAAAAAATCAAAAAAATGGGAGACATTAAAATGGGATTGTTTAGTCAACCAAATATCAACGATCTAATAAATTCTTTGAATGATGTATCTTCTCAGGATATTTTTGGATTTTTAGTAAAAAATCAGAAAGAACCTTTGCCAATTCGGAAAATGAAAAAATTAGGTATTAAATCAATTCCTGCTCTTTCTGCCACAATTGAAAATGCTATAAAATCTAAAAATGTAAATATCATTATTTGCGCTACCTATATTTTAAGTCAAATTATGAACAAGTCATCAGTCCCCACACTGCTGAGAGTATTTGAAGGTGATTTTTATTCTTTAACTGAAGTGATAACTAAGCACAAGGGGAAAGAAGCTTCGGTAAATTTTGATCCATTCGATTATCTATATGATGAAATAATGGATACACTCTTTCTTTTAAAAGACGATAATATAATAACTGCAATAAGAAAAGTTGTTGCAAATAAAAATAAAGTGAACGTGCGGCCGCATGGGATTAAGTTTCTTCAAAAATTAGGTGATAAAGAAGACCTTCATCTTTTCATTTCTTGCCTTGCTGATAAAAATCGTGATACAGGTTCTTCAGTGAGACATGAATCATTAATGGCTTTGAAATATCTGTCAGAGTCGGGTGCTCATGATGACGTAGTTAATGCGCTTAATAATTGTGGCGTTGGTTGTATAAATAGTCTGGTAGAAGCATTATCGAAATCCGATACTGATTTGCGAGAATGGGCTGTTAAAACATTAGGTGAAATGGATGATAAACGTATTGCCCCCGCCATTGTTATGGCAACATTAGATCAAGATCCTAATGTCGCACAAAAAGCAATGGAAAAATTGACAATACTATTAGGTGAAAAGACCGCAAAAATAATATTAGAAATATTAGAAGATGATTATGATGAAAACCGTAAATCATCGAGAAAGCTTAACAAGAACGACCTTCAAAAAATTGAAGATGAACACGTTAGACATCTATTAATTTTTCTTAAGCAATCCCGTATAAACTTGGCTAAGGAATCTTTCAATAAAATAAAATTATTGAAAATTAATTTGGAAGTACTATTAACACAATATTTTTATAGAGAATCAAGAAAATTAAATAGTAGACAAACTGTGGAATCAGGTGGTAAGGGGATTAATATAACATTTAGGAATGAGAAACAATTTAGTAATGCGGTTGAAAAAATGATTTTTCTTGGAGGTACTGATGAATGTGTTGACACATTGGTTGATGCTTTAAATGATTACAGTATCAAAAATAGGATAAAAGCAATAGATTCATTGGTGAAATTAGGCGATAAAAGGGCAATTTATCCATTATGCCTAATGGCTCTTGATGAAAGAGGGATTACACTGGAAAGAAAATTAACTGAGTTTATTCGTAAAGAAGACGTAGCAATTTGTAGAATGGCTACTCTTTCGCCATGTATATCTGCTATCAGGCAGATCGGGGGTAAAGAAGCTATTGAAGCATTAGAGTATATTTATAATCAAAAATGTTCAAACCGTGATGAACATTTGGTAAGGGAAGACGCTGAAAATGTTTTATTAGATATTGCTCAACACCATAAAGATGCAAATTTACGATGTGCTGCCATAGAAAAATTACATCCCTACATAATCCAACAAAATATTTACATAATAAGAAATATTGCCAAACAAGATAAAGATGCTAAAGTACGTAAAATTGCACGAGAAAGAGTGTAATACTTATAATTACAAATTGTCTCCCCGTTTCCCGACCTCCGGTTTGGGAACCCGGCTATTTATTCCTTGTAAGGGAAACATCTTTTTGGTGTGGTTTTGGTATACAACCTCATGTTATGTCTATACATAACTTATCGATAAATTGGAGAATAATATGAAGATTATCAATTTTTTGTTACCGGTCCTTATATTTTTTTCAATAATTTCATGTTTTGATAATACAGATACTACTTATGATAAAAAATCAGTACAACAAATGCTTATTCGATATGCAGAAGCATGGCGGCTAAAAGATATTGATTTATTTGATGATCTATTCTCGGATGACAGGGATATGGTTATATTGGATGGCAATTCCTCTGAACGTTTTATCGGCTGGATTTCATGGAAACAACGTCTTCAGAAACATTTTGGTTCATTCGAAAATGTTGATATTTCGTATGAAAATACAGTCATAAAAATCAGCAAATCAGGTAAATTTTCATGGTTATCTTGCATCGTGAATACAGAATACACGTACAAAGGTAAGCCGGGAATAATGAATGGTTTGCGTATGACTTGGGTACTGGAAAAACGAAATAAGAAGTGGACAATTGTTCATGCTCATTTTTCATTTCCAAAAGAATAATTGTGGAGTATAAATTGATAGTGTCACATCTTATTGTGAAAATATAGCCGGTAACAACCGGCATAAATGAAAGTCGAAAGTCCCACCTAACCAATCGGGCTCAATCTTGAGACTCACAACATATTTCTGTGAAGTGGAATTTTACCAGTAAAGGCGCATGGTCACTCGATAGCCTAGTGACCTAAAAAGACCAAAAGACGGGAATGAATAAAACTGCTACAATCCAGAATATGAAGTTCAGTGGTGCACCAACTTTTGTGTAATCCAAGAACCGGTATCCCCCGGGCGCGTAAATCATCGTGTTGGTCTGGTACCCGATGGGAGTCGCAAAACTCGTTGAGGCAGCAAAGGTGATTGCTATAAGGAAAGGACGCGGACTGACACCTAATATTCCCGCAATCGAAAGAGCGATGGGCGCCAGGAGTATGGCCGCCGCATTATTGGACATGGTTTCAGTCATGACTGCAGTGATCAGATAGAGAGCCGCAAGCACATAAAGCGGTCCTAACTCCACTAGCGGTTTCATAACACTATTTGCCAACAGAGCAGCGGTTCCGCTTTGCTGCAAAGCCATACCCAGGGGAAGAATGCCTCCCAAAAGGAAGATGACCTTCCAATCAATGGCTTTGTACGCTTCTTCGAGACTAATACATTGACTCAACACCATACCAACCGCACCGATAAGGGCAGCGATCATGATCGGAAGGATTTTGAATGCTGCCAAGGCAACAACGGCAATCATAATACCCAACGCCATAACCGATCGATTCCTGCGGAGATGAAGATCGGTCAACTCACTGGTTACGATCAGATCATCCGATCTCAGTATATACTTTATATCCCTGCTTTCACACTGTAGTAGGAGAGAATCGCCGCCATTAAATCGTATATTAGACAAACGGTCTCTGATAATCTTACCACGGCGCTGCACTGCGAGTACGGTACATCCAAAACGACGGCTAAAATTCGAGCCACGCAAAGTTCGACCTACCATCACGGATTGGGGCGGAATCAGCGCTTCGATCAATTTAACTTCATCGGAACTCATCTGCTTGTCACCCACCTTGGTACCGGTTGTTTCCAGCTTGTAGTTATCTCTCAAGGTTATGAGTCTATCGGCATTGCCATGAAGCAGCAGGATGTCGTCTTCCTGTATTTTTGTCTTTAACGGCCTCCATGTTGCTTTTTTTTCCCGTATGAGCTTGAACAAATCGATTTCCTTGATGTCTTCAGGTTTCGATTTTTCCCAGGTTTTATTAATCAAGGGGGACTTTTTTTTAACGCGTAACTCGATTAAATAATCGACAAGTCTGTATTTATCAAGCTGTTGGTATTCTCCCTTGCGTTTGGGCAAGAACCACTTCGATACGATGACGAGGTAGACGATACCAATCGCCAGCATGATCAGCCCAAGGGGCGCAAACTCGAATAAATCAAAACCGCGTAATCCATTGGTCACAGCTATAGAATTAACCAGTATATTGGTCGATGTCCCGATCAGGGTACAAACGCCTCCAAATTGACTGGCATATGATAAAGGAATCAAAACACGGGAAGGAGACACATGTCGAGCATTTGCCAGTACGATGGTGACCGGTATAAAAATCGCCACGGTTGCAGTATTTACAATAAACGCGGATAACACAGCAATGGTGATGCACAACACAAGAACCAATTGTGCAGATGATTTCCCGGCGATCCTGTTGATGGAGCGGCCCAGCCATTCAACCAGCCCGGTTCGCGCCAAGCCTGCACTCAGGACGAACATGGACGCGACAGTAGCGGTTGCTGGATTCGCAAAGCCATAGAGTGCTTGTTCTGGCTTGATCAATCCTAAAACCAACAGCGCAACCAGGACACACAAAGCCACCAGGTCGACACGGAGTTTTTCTGTGACGAAAAGCACTATGGCACCCAAAACCACGGCAAGAATCAGAATGTTATCAAGACCAAGCATTGCGCCTTTATCATTTTTGCAATTTTTAAAATTCTATTCCATCGATTTATTCAATGCCTCTTTCAACTTTTTTCCTGCTATAAAATGTGTTCTCCTCCTAGCAGTGACGAAAATGGCCTCGCCACTCTTTGGATTCTGTGCTCTATGTTCTGCTTTTGTCTTTTGAACTTAAACACCCCAAAGTCCCTGATCTCGATGCGGATTTCTGGATCTACCTCTATCATGATCCGACGAAGTACTGTGAAAAAGGCATCCGTCATTTTAATGTATAACAACCTTGCCTCATACCCATATGATTTTTTCATCATTCCACGATCAGTTCAATGAGCGTCTTTCCAACGTATGTATTGTCATGGATACCGCCAAAAAGTTGGTCTTTTGGCCCTATGGCAAAAATGGGTACCATCGATCCCGTGTGATCAATTGAGGTAAACCTGGGTTCGGTGATCACTCTGTTTTCAATCGATCCATCATTCAAGGCATACCCGCCTGTTTCATGATCAGCCGTGACGATCACCAGTGTATTGGGATTCTCACTCGCGAAAGACAGACCCACACCCACCGCTTCATCAAAATCGATAGTCTCACGGATTAAATAATCATTATCGTTTTCTTCTCCCGCGAAATCGATCTGCGATCCTTCGACCATCAGGAAAAATCCCGCAGGATTAACCGACAATATATCCAGAGCCTTCTGAGTCATCTCGGACAATGAGACAATTCTTTCATCCGCTGGCGGCAGATGACTCTCCGCGAATAATCCGACCGCCGCCGGGGGAGTCCCCATGGCATCAAAATCATTTCTATTCAAAGCGATGTAAACTCTCCTTTCCAACACCTCCAGTAAATTTTTCTCATCGCTCCTTCGACTCCTTTCATCGGAATTTGGGAGAAAGTACGCCAAGCCGCCGCCGAATAGAACCTCGGCTCCGGATCGAATTAAATCTTCGGCGATATCGCTTTGGAGGTGTCGATCTCTGGCATGGGCAGCGAACGCTGCCGGTGTGGCATGCGTAATTCGACTGGTCACCACGAGTCCCGTGGACATGCCTTTCTCCTCGGCGTATTCGAGTACTGTCTTCATCGGAACACCTGACGCAGACATGGAAATACCATGGTAATATGTCTTATTGCCCGTGGCGAGTGCCGTAGCCGAAGCTCCGGAATCGGTGATAAAACGGTCTTCACAGTGGGTCGTTAAAAGCCCCATCACATGAAACGACTCGAGATTCAATGTGCCCTTTACCGTTTTGGCGGCCGTGATATGCGATACTCCCATGCCGTCTCCGATAAAGAATATCACATTCTGAGGCTTGGATGAAGCATATGGTCGGCAGGATAAAAAAGCCACAAGTAAAAAAAAGTGGCTTATACAGATAATCGGCCTGATAATCTTTTGCATCTTACACATGAGCTCTCCTCTCAATTAACGTTGTACTCTCGCAGATCCTCCTTTGGCAAAAGCCTCGACCTCCTCCAGCTTGGCCATAGTCACATCTCCCGGAAAAGTAGTCAGGAGCGCACCATGGGCCCAGCCCAGGCGGAGAGCGTCCTCCGGCTCCCTACCCGCAATCATGCCATAGATAAGTCCCGCAGCAAATCCATCCCCACCACCGATTCGGTCGAGAACATCCAAGGTGTAGATGGGGCTGATGTACTGCTTGTCCCGATACCATAGAACTGCACCCCATTGGTGTCGATTGCTGGACTCCACTTCCCTTAATGTCGTGGCTACCATTTTTATGTTAGGGAACTGCTCTACGACCTTTTGGATCATCAGGAAAAACGATTCGGTGTCTAACGTTGATTTGGATGTCACCTTAGGTCCATGGATTCCCAGACCCAATTGCAGATCCTCTTCGTTTCCGATTAACGCATCCACACGACTGACGATTTTTCGTAGCACTTGCTGGGCTTTCTCTAAACCACCAATAGGCGCCCATAATTTTGCCCTGTAATTCAGGTCGAACGAGTTAACGGTACCTGCTTTTTTTGCAGCCTGCATACCCTCGATGATCAGCTCCGATGTAGTCTCGGACAGAGCAGCAAAAATACCTCCCGAGTGGAACCACCGAACACCAGTTCCAAAAATGTGATCCCAATCAAAATCCCCT
>Ga0180438_10006259_pt1 | contig 16145 bp, 8 predicted proteins | sample SS_ome_12_FD_132455 | JGI IMG/M metagenome (GOLD analysis project Ga0180438, IMG submission 132455) | Hypersaline lake sediment archaeal communities from the Salton Sea, California, USA - SS_3_D_2 metaG | ecosystem: Environmental > Aquatic > Non-marine Saline and Alkaline > Hypersaline >...
AAAACTTTGCCCGATCCTAACTCCACAAATATCCTGACTCCTTGTTCCGCCATGATTTCCATAGATTTGTACCAGAGCACAGATCTGGTGACCTGTCGTTTCAAGGACTCTCTCGCCTCTTCGCCCCTGTGGATGATCCGCGCATCCACATTGGAAACGACTGGGAATTCCAGATCGCTGAACCGAACGGCATCCAGATCGGGGGAGAGTTTTTCCTCCGCATCCTTCATCAGCCGGCAGTGAAAGGGAGCGCTCACAGGGAGCATTACGTGCCGACGGGGCACGATCAAGGCCAAGGCTTCCTTGACGGCATGCTCATCTCCGGCAATGACGATCTGTTCGCGGCTGTTCCAGTTCGCAATCTCCACAACGCCCGAACCGACCTCAGGAAGGACTTTTGCCACATCGTCGAAACTCGTGCCCATCACTGCCGCCATGGCCCCTGCCCCGACTGGCACGGCTTCCTGCATATAGCGTCCCCTCTTGTGAACGAGGCAAACGGCATCCTCGAAAGACAGAGCTCCCGCAGCTACCAGAGCGGAGTATTCCCCCAGGCTATGCCCGGCAGCTAATTCCGGAATTTCTCCCAGAAGAGTGTACGCGATGAAACTGACGACAAGCAGAGCAGGCTGTGTGTTTTGGGTCAAACGCAGTTTGTCATCCGGCCCGTCGATGCAGAGACGGGATAAAGAAAATCCCAGAGCACTGTCCGCCCGTTCGAAAATATCCTTTGCCACAGGAGAGGAATCATAAAAATCCTTTCCCATTCCCACTGCCTGGGAGCCTTGTCCAGGAAATAAAAATGCCATCTTTCTCATATCTTTTCCTGTAATCATGAAATTTTTATCTGAATATTCGCCTCACGCTTCAAATTGCTTATCCATTCCTGGATCTGACCTTCAACCTTTTGCCGTTTCAATGCCGATTCGATCTGGTCGAGCACGTCAATCATGGGTTGGGGGTCGAGGTTCTTCTCTCTTTGAGAAGGGATATAAACCTGTTCGTAATATCTTTCGATCTCCTCGATACTCACGATGACTCCCTGATCGAACCTTAGAGAAATAATCTTCCGGTACAGCAGTTTTTCACGAAGATAGGATTTTAAATCGTCCCAATCCAGGCCGAATTGAAGGAGAGCTCTCCCGGCAAGGTCAGGATCGGTCTTCTGGACAATATCGCTCAAGAGTGATTCCAGTTCTTCCTCGCTGACCTCGACACGTTCGCTGGTCATTTGAATGACCAATTTCTGGTTTATCAGCTGGTCGAGGATAAGCTTCTGAAGGTTTTCATCCTGCGTTTCATACGGAACGTCAAAAAGAACGAATCTTTCGACGATGTTCACGTCCGTGAGTGTGATGACTTCGTCATTGACCACAGCCAAAATCCGGTCGATGACCTCCTCTCCCCATGACACGGGGAGAACGCTGCCAAGAGAGAAAAGCAAAACGGATGCGGCTAGCACCATAAGTTTTTTGATTTTCTCTTCCTTAAAAAACATTGCCGATCGTGATAAATCCGATAAACCGTTTTTCTCCGAGGATAGGGTCCAGATTCCAGCCGAGCTCGAAGCGGATCGGGCCCAACGGTGTTTTGTATCTCAATCCTAACCCCGCTGCGTTCCGCAATCTGGCAAAGCTTACTTGTTTTCTTCTTTCGAACACATTTCCTTTATCGAAGAAGATCGTGCCATAAAGGTTTTCGAAAGCCGGGATAATGGGGAATGTCAATTCAATGTTGAACAGGAGCAGGGCTTTCCCCCCCACGGGCTTTCCGGATACCAGGTCCTTGGGCCCCAATTCATCGAAACCCACGCCGCGAAATGAATTGCTTCCCCCGGCAAAAAATCTCTCGTGAATCGGAACTCTCCCCTTGGCCAATCCCAGGCGCACGGTCGTTCCCAATGTCAGATGCGGCACGATCGGTGTAAAGATCTGGAATTTGTTGAAGGTCTTAAAAAAATCCGACTCCGTCCCGAAGTAAGGGAACGCCCATTCGAGAACAGAGCTGAAAAAAAAGCCGCCGGCAGGATTGAACGGGTCGGTTCTATTTTCCCATATGACACTCCCGGAGACAGCGGTGGTGGAAAAAGGGAAAAACCGGCGGTCTATCTCCGATTCTTCTATATCTAAGTCGGTTATAATTCTTCTGGCATACCTGAACGTGGCCAGAAAATCCATATTCTTTGTCGGGGAAATGGGTTTTACGGTGGTCAGGCTGATCCCGCTTCCCTCGTAGGTGAAACTCGTTCGCACTTCTTTTTCAAGCCAGGCGTTGAAATAGGTTTCCATCGGGAGTCCGAAGAAATAGGGTTGTTTCCAGGCAAAGACTCCCCTCGTTTCTCTGAAACTGATCTGACCGACAAGGCTGGCCTGGGCAGCCGTGCCGAAAATATTGTTCCGGATCAACTCGGCCGTTCCCCTCGCCCAGAACTGGTAATCCCAGACAGCATAGTCACTGATCTTGGTTTTCGTTTCCAATCCGGCTCCCAAGCTGGCATAGTTCCTTGCCCCTTCCCGGACGTTAACCAGCAAGTTCGTTCGATCGGCAGATAGCGGGATCTCTTCGACATTCACCTCGGTGAAGATGCCCAGCCTCTCCAATTTTCTTTTCGATTCCCGGATCGCATCATAACGGGCATAGTCCCCTTCCCGGAGCATAAGCTCCCGTGATATGGTATTTTTTTTCGTGGCTTCATATCCAGTGATGATAATATTCTCGATCCGCGTTTTCTGTCCCTCTGCGATCTCGAACCGAACAGCGTAGCGTTTATCCTTAACCTGCTCGGCTTCTGCGAAGATCTCGGTCCCTCTGAATCCCTGATCCATATAAAATCTTTTCAGTTTTTCTATATCTTTCTGAATACCGGGCTGAAAAAACGCTCCCCCCTCATGTCCGCCGATTTGATCCAGAAGAGTCTCCTGGGGAAACTGAGATGCTCCCCGGATGGAAATGCTGTCGATTATCTCCTGTCCCCCTTCTTGGACAGTCAAAATCGGCTTGAGCTTGTTTCCTTCCCTGTCAAAGGTCATTTCCACGTGCGTTTCCGAAAAACCTTGGGATCCGTACAAAAGTTCGATTTCCTGCGGTAACTCAAAGAGCCTTGCCCCATCGACCTTCTGGAACAAGGGGAAACCCCCGGTCAACAGGAGCTCATCTTTCAACCGTTCAGGAGTGAAATAATCCAGACCCTTAAAAGTTATGTTCTGGATCTTAAAACGATTTCCCGGAGACACCTTATGGATAATGCGCATCAGGTTTTCCTCGTACTGGACAGAGGAATTGACGGTGGCAAAAATGTATCCCTTATTTCTCAAATAGTTGATGATCTTGGCATCCCCTTCCCTCAACCCCCAATCTTCGAATATCTGGACTTCCCAAATGGGTTCGAGAAGAGTCAACGGGATCTCTGCTCCGATGACTTGGATTTCGATCTTTTCCTGCGGCAGGATTTGAATTTTGAGAGAGACCGTTGAATTCGTGTCATCGAAATTTTGCTCGGCGATCAGAACTTCCACACGCTGGTATCCGATGTCCCGGTAACCCTGTCTTATCAGTTCTAAATCGGTTTCCAATTCCGCAGGGACAAACTTTTTCCCCTCTTCGGTCTCCATTATCTTTCGCATTTCCTTGTCGGAAAGGATCATATCTCCGGCAAAATCGATTTTTTCGACGGTATAACTTTTGACGGAATGGATCACAAAGGCGACATCCACCTGGGGAGCGGAGGGATTTTGCTGGACGACAGGCTCGATCTCCGCCTGGAAAACACCTTCGCGGCGCAGGATTTCTTCGATTTCCTCGACCGCTTTGTCCAGAGAATCCTTCGAGTATGGCTCCTCCTCCTTTATCGCATCCAGATTCCTCAGCAGTTTTCGTTTAGGCAATTCTATGCTGCTGATTAAATCGATATTCCTGACAAAGAGCTTTCTTTTCAGGAGATAGGTGAGTTTGATGTCCCGGTCTCCTTCCCGGACAACCTGGACATCGGAGAACAACCCTGTTCGGTATATCTGTCGAATGCTCTCCGTTATCTTCCTAAGAGAATAAACTTCTCCTTCCTCCATAGGAACGAGATTTCTCATTTCTACACTGGCGGGTTTTTCATCCACGATGAGGTTGACATCCGATATGAGAGAGATGGAATCGGAAACCTGGGCTTGCAAGAAAAGGCCTGGGAAGAGGACGACAAAAACCCCAGCAAGCATCACCGCTGGAATTGCCCTGATTTTCAACAAATCAGAACCTCTTATGAATTTTGACATCAAAACTTATCCGTCCTTCCTCATCCCGGGTCCCGACGATGGACCAGTCTCTTGTCAAATCCCATTCCATCCGGATGATTTCTTCCCGCTGTGTCGTGAGATTCGTCGAATACAGGATAAAAAAGTTCTTGGAAATATTCTTTCCCACAGTCAGCCTGGCCGTGACTTCGGCGGAAGACCCGATGACAAAAGGATCGATCCTGAATCGATCGACAAGAAAAAGCTTCTCGGTCTGTTTTTTCGCTTCTTCGGACAGCTGAAAAGACAATAAGGAAGCCGTGCTGAGCTGAGTGCTCATATCGTAGGAATAAGTCCGCTTGAACGCCTCTCCCATCGCAAGAAGAGCGAGCACATCCTCGGGCGGCAGGGGAGGTGAAGACGTGAATTCCGGATTGAGACGGTCCAACAAACCATCCAGGGAAAAGGTGACCCTGTAATCCTTAACGTACGTTTCTCCTTTGAAACTCAGGTAGGGCTCGATGGTTTGGGGATTGATAAAACTTACTCTCCCATTCAATATCCTGAATTTCCGGTCCTGGAAATTGAGCTCGCCATCCAACGCCTCGATATCGCCCAGAACGATGGGAGAATTGATGCTCCCCACAATGTTGAGGTTGAATCTTCCACGAATCCTTCCGAGCGAATTCTCCAGCCAGGCATTGTCGTCAGCCTTGATCCTGAGATTCAGCGTGAGGTCATCGAAGAAGCCGGGTTCCTCCCGGTCTTCGGGAAAAGGTGTCGATGAAAAGGCGAATCTTTCTGTGATCTCCCTTCTCCATGTGAGCCTCTGGACAAACAGATCCCCGCTCAAAGTGAACTGATTGGAATCCTTGAACAGGGTGATGGTGCCGTCTGTCAGAGCTCTGGTCCTTTCGAAGAGAGAAAGAAGCAGGTTCTTTCCTTCGGCTTTGACATCGATTATCTCTATCCCGCCTTTGCCCAATTTTAAGCGGCCGGATCCCAGGATATCCCCTCCGCCGAATTTCCCCTGGATTGAGCGAAGCGAGAACTCCCCGTCTTCGAAGAAAATATAGCCGGAATAGTTTCTCAATGCATGGGCAAAACTGGGAAAAGGAAATACTTCCCCATGAAAATCGATAAGGCCTTTTATTTTGGGGACATCGGCACCTCCCCGGATCTCGGCGAAATAATTAATCTGCCCTTGCGCTCCAGTCCAAGGCAATAGCAGGTCATAATTGGTAAACGAACCCCGGATATCCGCAGATATGGCATCCGACCGGAGAGGGATACCGAGGGAAATAAAAAACTTATTCTGGCCGGGCTCGAAATTCCCATCCAGTTCGAGCTGCAACCTGTTATCTGCATAATTGACCTGCAAATTGCCCAGAGCCTTTGTTTTCTGGAAAGGATCGAAATTCAAATCCTCTATACTGAAGTCTCCCAAAGCCGAGTCCGTTCCCAGGATGCCGCTTCCCTTGGCCCCAAAAGAAAGTGAGCCTTGCACAGACCTGGAGAGATAATTGAGGTTTATCCCCTCACCGGAGATATCGATGGCAAATTCATCGCCGGGCAACTGCATCCGGACGGATCCGCTTATCCTCCCTTCGTGAATGCGGAATGTCACCTGGGGAAAGGAAATATAATCTCCATTCCAATCGAGCGTTCCTTTGACCTGACTGAGGGATTGTCCGGAAAATTCCAATTCCGGGCTTAAAAAGTTTCCCGTCAGTTTGATATCCTCCCCTTTACGCTGATAAACGAAATCTCCCGATGCCTCTCCTCTCAATGGAAGGGATATCCCGAATCCAGGAAGGAGGCTCTCTAACCGTCCCCTTTCCAGATCGGCATTCAACCTGAATCCATCACTGTAGGTATTCACATCGATCTTGCCTGCCACTTGAGGATCGTCCACAAAAAACTCCCCGAAAAAACCATTTTCCGTGATGTTGGCTTTTCCCTCGACCGATCGGAAATCGAATCTGTCAAAACCTCCTGGACTCAAGGCAAATTTCGCTTGGATTTCTGGCTGGCCATAAACACCGAAAATGCGAACGGCAGACTGCCCTTTCCCGCGTATCTCTGGAAAATCAAAATTTTTGCGGAGTAAAATAGAAACGAATTCCCTTACCTGGGCTACATCGTTTATCTCTCCATCTATCTCTATATCGATGGTTTTGCCTATGACCAGCCCCCCATCGACTTTCACGCTAGAAAAGCTGGAGTCCAAACGTTCGGAAAAAAAAGAAAAAGTCTGTTTCTTGTCCCACTCGACCTGGACCTGGCCGTTAAAAGCAAATTTCGAATCCTGCGATCCCGGCTCTTCATCTCTGAATTCGACGGTGGCCGATAACCTGTTATCATCGAGCGAAAAATTTCCCCAGGCGGGAGATGACACCGGCCAAGGGATATCGATGAGCGCGATAATCGGATCCAGAAAAAAACTCCTGGCTGTCCCCCAGACTCTATCCTTATTAAAATTGACTCGGATGTATTCCGGCACAAGCCCTCTTTTTTGGACATTGAAATCCAAGTTCCCCGAAGATCCGGAATAGGCCACCTTGCCCTCGACTTTTCCCATGGGGACACCGTTCAGCAAAAAATCATCGCTCACGAATTCCGTATCCACAGCGAGCAGGCCGTCTTTTCTTTCGATGCGGCCCTTTCCCTCTGCCCAACCTTGGTAGTCGAACGGGATATTCAAGACATCCGGCACCATGTCCACTCTGAGGGTGAAATCAGCGTGAAGCTGGATCTCCGGATCGAAAGGATCGACAAGAGTACCCACAGCGTCTAACACACCTCTCGGCCCGCTGAATCTCAGTCTTTGTATGCTGATCTCCTCGCCTCTGCCATTGATCAAAAAGCTCGCTTTCCCCTCGATCGGATTTTTATCGGGGGACTGCATAATCACGTTTTCCTGGATTTCCCCCTTAATAGAAAATACATCCCCCGCTTGAGTGAAAACCGCACTGATCCCATTGGATTGGATGCGTGTTTTGGATCCCCAATAATACAGCGACCCGTTCCTGATCACTCCCCGTTCGATCATAAAAGGAAAGACCAGCCCGGTTCTTCTCGATTCCCTTTCTTTCCTTTCCGGTGTGCTGTAAATACGCATGACGGGATCTTCGATGAGGATCGTCAGAGGCCGGTCTTTGGAGAGTACTGACCGGAAAGAAATGCCAACGGCTATTTTACTTGCGGAAAAGAACGGAGAGACGGATTTCGATCGGGCATCTTTGAGGATTAGGGAAGGCGGAAAAAAGGAAAAGCTGAACTCGGAATACCCGAAATTCTCCTGGATCTTAGCCTGGACCTGACGAAGAAAGATACTTTTCAATACGACCCCGGCTCCGAACAATACCAGGAAAAGGGCAGAAAGATAGACCAGTCTCTTGAACTTCCTTTTCAGCTTTATTACAGAAAAATACATCGTTTATCAATATAGCATTTTTCGCCTGAAATATAAATTTTCCACTGCGCATGTCCAAGAGAAAAAACCAACGCTTTTAGCCATTAGTACGAATATTCAGGAATTTCAAAAGAATTTCGCAGTGCCGGTTTTTTGGGGGGAACAATTCAAGCCCTGGATCATTCTGGATAAATAATCCGGTTGAGTAAGTGAAAACAGTCGCATATAATACAGGTGCAATCCGGCAGCTTTGGACTGGCGGGTAGCACAGAAATCCGATGGAAAAAACATTCGAAAAAATTCTCGTAGCCAACAGGGGAGAGATAGCCGTGCGCATCATCCGCACCTGCCGGGAGATGGGAATCGTTCCGGTCGCTATCTATTCCGATGCAGATAAGAAGGCTCTCCACGTGAGGGTGGCGGATGAGGCCTACCCCATAGGCGAAGCCAAACCCTCTGCCAGCTATTTGAACGTCGAAAAGATCATCGCGGTGGCCAAAGACTGCGGTGCCCAGGCCATCCACCCCGGGTATGGCTTTCTGGCCGAGAACCCCAGGCTGGTCAAACGCTGTGAGGAAGAGGGAATCGTGTTCATCGGCCCCCCATCCAGAGCCATGGGCATCATGGGGAGCAAAACCGCCTCCCGAACCCAGATGGTCGAAGCCGGCGTGCCGATCATTCCCGGCACCCTCGCTCCAATCGAAGATGAAAAAATTTTGGAGCGAGAGGCGGAAAAAATCGGCTTCCCCGTCATTCTCAAAGCCTCAGCGGGCGGAGGCGGAAAAGGACTGCGTTTGGTCGAGAACAGGAAGGCTCTTGCTTCCGCTTTCCGTTTGGCCCGTTCCGAAGCGGAGTCGAGCTTTGACGATCCTTCCGTCTACATCGAAAAATACATCCAGGAGCCCCACCATATCGAGATTCAAATCCTGGCCGACAACTCGGGGAACACCGTGTATTTGGGAGAAAGAGAATGCTCCATCCAGAGGCGCTACCAAAAGGTTCTGGAAGAAACCCCTTCTCCATTCCTGGATGAAAACACCCGTCATGAAATGGGACGTGCGGCCGTAAAAGTCGCGGCAGCCGTAAATTACAGGAACGCGGGAACAGTGGAATTTATTGTCGATAATAACAAAAACTTCTATTTTCTGGAGATGAACACGCGGCTCCAGGTCGAACATCCTGTGACGGAGATGGTGACCGGGATCGACCTGGTGAAATGCCAGATCGAGATCGCTTCGGGTTTGCCTCTGGCCTTTAGTCAAGAGGATATCAAACCCAATGGCCATTCCCTCCAGTGCCGGATCTACGCCGAGGATCCGGACAATGATTTCATGCCCTCGCCCGGAAAAATCGTCCACCTTCGGGTCCCCTCCGGCGGATTAGGCGTAAGGGATGACAATGGAATCTATGAGGGGTACGTGGTGCCGATGGAGTATGATCCCTTGCTTTCCAAGCTGGTCACCTGGGGACAGACCCGGATCGAGGCCATTCAACGTATGCTCCGTGCTCTATCCGAGTATCAGATTTACGGCATCCGGACCACGGTTCCCTTTTTCAAACGGATCCTCCGCCATCCCCGGTTTTTTGCTGGCGATTACAACACCCATTTTATCCCTAACATGGAAAAGGAAAAAGATGGGGGTGAGACCAGGGACGAGCTGGTCGCGCTGATCGCCGCCGGCATCAAGAGCTATTATGAGAGCAAAGGCGGGATCGGATCCCGTCAGAAAAGCAGGACAAGCCAGTGGAAAACGCAGGGCAGATGGCAGAGCATGAATAAAAGGCGCTAGCGATGAATGTATCCTTTTGGTTGGACGACAGAGAATTCCGGTTGAACCTGACCCAAACAACAAAGAATGACACCCAGGTTTCTATGGACGGGAAGCAGTACCGAGTTTCCGTCGAGTTTCTCAGTGAGGATGAGATTCTGCTCAACATAGACGGCAAGATTTATAATGTGATCGTCAGTACCAACACAACATCTTACACCGTGTATATTAACGGCCGGTGTTTCCGGATCGAAAAAAAATCCGCTCTCCAGATTCTCGGCCAGAAAACCGGGAAGCAGCGCAAGACCAGCGTGAACACATCCATGCCAGGCAGGATCGTAAAGGTCCTGGTGAATGAGGGCGATTCGGTCGAAGAGGGCCAGGCCGTCTTGATCCTGGAAGCCATGAAGATGCAAAACGAGATCAAATCCCCCCAGAGCGGGCGCATCGGCAAGATCTGTCCCGAAGCGGGGGAGTCGGTGGAAACAGGGGCTCTCCTCTTCACCGTCGACTAGTCCTGAATTATTTATAAAAACTGCCGATATCAACATTCATTTTCCGAAGAGAATTTCATATTGATCCAATTATTCATCGGCAGTTTTTACCCTACGGGCGAACCAATCTTACTGCATTGACTTCGTTGTGGCCCGTTCGCTGTATACACATACAGCTCGCAGACCACTTCCTTGTCACTACAGCAATCTTGGTCCGTAAATAATCCAGTCCTGGATTAGTTTATATTAGTCTGGTCCAGAATGGACAGGGGGGCTAGAGCGGGATGTTGCCGTGTTTTTTCGGGGGATTTTGATCCCTTTTGTTCTCCAGCATTTTGAGGGCCGCGATCAGTTTGGGTCTGGTGAACTTGGGTTCGATGACCTCATCCACATATCCCTTTTCTGCTGCGATGTAGGGATTGGCGAATTTCTCCCGGAACTCGTCCACCTTTTCCACGCGCAGTTTTTCCTTGTCCTCCGCGCCGTTCATCTCGCTCTTGTACACGATCTTCACCGCACCCTCAGGGCCCATGACGGCAATTTCCGCTGTGGGATAGGCGTAATTGATATCGGCCCGGATGTGTTTGGAGGCCATGACGCAATACGCCCCGCCGTAGGCCTTTCGCGTGATCACCGTGATCTTCGGGACCGTGGCCTCCGAAAAGGCATACAACAGCTTGGCACCGTGGCGGATGATACCGCCGTGCTCCTGGGCCACACCGGGAAGAAAACCCGGCACGTCCTCGAACGTGATCAACGGGACGTTGAAGGCATCGCAAAACCGGACAAACCGCGCCCCTTTATCCGAAGAATTGATATCCAGCACTCCGGCCAGATGATCGGGCTGGTTGGCCACCACGCCGACCGGCTTTCCCCCCAGACGGCCGAACCCGATCACGATGTTTTTGGCGTAGTGCTCCTGGACCTCGAAAAAGTAATTGTCATCCATGACTTCCGTAATGATCTTCCGGATATCGTAGGGGTGGTTCGGATCGTCGGGAACCATAAAATTCAGTTCCTCGTTCGCACGGTCCGGGGGATCGGCGGTTTCTTTTTCCGGGGGATCTTCCATGTTGTTATCCGGGATAAAGGAGAGCAGCTCCCGGATCAGAGCCAATGTTTGCTCTTCATTTTCCGCGGCAAAGTGAGCGACCCCGCTTATGGCGTTATGGGTCTCAGCCCCTCCCAGTTCCTCCATCGAGACATCCTCGTGTGTCACAGCTTTGATGACTTCGGGCCCTGTGATGAACATATTACTGATCCCTTTTGTCATGATGATAAAATCCGTCATGGCCGGTGAATACACCGCTCCCCCGGCACACGGCCCTATGATGGCGGATATCTGCGGGATGACGCCCGAAGCCAGCACATTCCGTAGGAAGATATCCGCATATCCTCCCAGGCTTTCCACTCCCTCCTGAATACGGGCCCCTCCCGAATCATTGAGCCCGATCATCGGGGCCCCGACCTTCATGGCCAGGTCCATGATCTTGACGATCTTGGCGGCATTGGCCGCGCTCAAGGACCCGCCGAATACGGTGAAATCCTGGGCGAATATGTAAACCGTCCGGCCTTCGATGGTTCCATATCCCGTGACGACCCCATCCCCGTAGATTCGCTTTCTCTCCATACCAAAATCATGGCAGTGGTGAACGACCAGCTTGTCCGTCTCCTGGAAGGATCCCTCGTCCAGCAGAAGATTGATCCGCTCCTGAGCCGTGAGCTTTCCGGCCTGATGCTGACGTTCCGCCCTTTCTTTTCCCCCGCCGAGTTCAGCGAGCTTTTCCCGCCGTCTCAGTTCTTCCATTTTCTTGTCAATGGTCATGACGAACCTTCAGAAATCAGGTCTTTTTGACTTTTTTCCAGTCATCCAGGAATTTTTTCATCCCGATATCGGTCAACGGATGTTTGACCAGTTTTTCGATCACGCCGAATGGGATGGTCGCGATGTCCGCGCCGATCATGGCCGCCTCCACCACATGGAGGGGATGCCGGATGCTTGCAACAATGATCTCCGTATCGATGCCGTAATTATCATAGATCGTTACGATCTCCTCCACGATGTTCATCCCTTCGTGGCATATATCGTCCAGCCGACCGACGAACGGGCTTACGTATCGCGTGCCCGCTTTAGCCGCCAGCAGCGCCTGCAAGGACGAAAAGATCAAGGTCGTGTTGACGTGGATCCCTTCCTGGGCTAGGACTTTTGTCGCTCTCAATCCCTCCAAACAGATCGGGATCTTCACGACGATATTATCCGCCAGGGAGGCCAGTCTTCTCGACTCCTCGATGATGTCTTCCGCTTTGGTCGAAACGCTCTCCACGCTGACCGGACCGAGAACGATGCTGCAAATCTCCTTGATCAGGTCTTCGAATTTCGCATTTTCTTTGGCGACAAGACTGGGATTAGTGGTGACGCCATCGAGGATTCCCCAATCCGCCGCCTCTTTGATCTGCTTGACATTGGCCGTATCCAAAAAGAATTTCATGCACACCTCCCTAAATCAGTATAGCGAATCTCGCATCTCGCCGCCCTCTCTATTTAATACAAATAGAAAAAAAAGTCTAATCTTTCCTCTTTTTCGCCCACATATTTTTCATGACAAACTGGGCTGCAGGGAATGCTTGCAGCAAAAGAGGAACTAAAATTTCAAAGAATTATTTTAAAGGAAAAAAGACATCCGCTATGTCCGCAGCGCCATTGAGGATCTAGCCTTCACGAGCCGTCTTTCGAGGGAAACCAATAGGGAAGATCCCTTATTGGTCGGCGTTGCTGTATTGAGCACGACTTTGGTGAACCAAAAGAGATTCGGACAGGCACTAGAAAAGAGGTCGGACTGGAAGAGATGGGTGTTATGGTGCGCAGTTCAACGCCGCCGAGAAAGGCGGTGAGAGAATGGCGTTTAAGATCCTCACTAGAGCGAAGGACATAACTGATGGCTAAGTAAACCTTTTTATTTTTGTTCGATGGCCACAAGCCCCGCCTTTTCCATGGCCTGGATATACTCGGTCACGGACTGAAGCGGCACATCGGGTGCGTCGGGGGAGATGACATAGGCGTATTTGGATTCGTCGTTTCTGTCGGCGACGAATCCGTATTCGGCCCGGACGACGCGGTAGATGTCCCACACGCTGCGCTGGCCATCGATGAGAATGGGAATTTCGGAGCGGACAGAACGGGACACCTTGGGACTTTTTTTGGGGATATGTTTATCGACATCCTCATTCCGTGTTTTGTAGTCTTCCGTGTAGACGGGATACAATTTGCGCGGCACCAAAAGGCGATAGCGCTCTTCCTGTTCCGTCGCGGGTATTTCCCTGGGTTCCACTTCCAGCGCATCACACCGGCTATGATACATATCCGCGAACCGGGCCTCATGATTTTCGCGGCTGGATTCCAAACTCCCGGCCAATTTAGCCAGCATGACCGACACCTCGTCGACTTCGGAGATATCCGTAATCGACATCAGGTTGCCTCTCGCTCTGAGAAAGGCCCCTTCGATCTTGTTCAAGCCTGCCTCGTAGCCGGCATGGATTTTTTGCGCATCTTTCTGAAGAAGGATAATGCTCTGGCGGGAGACCTCAGCCATCCATTTATCGCCGTTGGCTGCACTTTCCCAGGCCAGGTCTTGGGCCTCATCGGCGCCTGCCATCGCGAGGAAATAAAACCCGGCCCCAGCCACAAAACCCACCCTTTTCATCTCTGTGGGGTCCACATGTTCGGACCGGTCCTCGCTGCTGTGGTAAAAATTGTCGCTGTAGTAATTGAACTGCATGGTGGGGATCCCTGCGGCCAGAAACACGGTGTGGTCGCTGCCGCTGATATAGGGACAGATCCGGTAATTGAACTGGCTGTTTGTTCCCCATTGGGTCCGGATATAAGTCTGGTCCGCACACAAAAGCAAGTTGGTAATCAGGTCGTTCAGATAACTCGGGCAGGAATCGGGCGTCGACTTCATGCGCAGGAAAGCGTCCGTTGTCTTGAGATCGGCTCCGGTCATGTCGAAATTGAGCACAGCCGTCAGCTTATCCTGCAATTCGGGATATTTGTACAGGAACTCCCTCGTTCCGTCGATCTCGGGCACCCACAAGAACCGGATGGTCCTTCTGGGCGGCTCGAGGATCCCTTTCGATACGAGCTTGGCCAGGGTGCGTCCGATCTCGAGTATGGTCGCCACTCCAGTGCAGTTGTCGTTGGCTCCGGGGGTCGCGATCCGTTCGAAAAGATGGGCGACCATCAGCAGCTCGCCCGCCCCGGGATCCGTACCGGGAATGGCCGCGGATACCACGTTCATTTTATAAGGAAGCATCCGGGCCCGGACATGGGCTTTCATCACCACTTTTTTCCCCTCATCCAGATAGGAACGGATCTCATCGTGCTGCCGCTTTGAGAGAACGAATCCGAAACCTGTCTCGTTCTTCCTGGGGCGAATGCTCTGCCAACCGATCTGCGTGGGGGAAACATTAGGATAGCCCCGGTTGACGCCCGAGCTGCCACTCCCGAGCACGCCAACGGCCTTGCGTTCCCGAACAGCGGGGCTAAATAGATCGCCGGTCGAACCTGAACCCATGACGATCTTCCCCTTTGCGTTTTTCCCCCGGAAATCCCGGTCCTTGCCCGCTCCGACATAGACCACCTCGGCCGTGACATCCGCATCCCTGCTGCCGGATGCGAGGGCTTCGGGAACGATCTCGAGCCCGGCGATCTTTTTCTTGACAGGCTCCATCAACCAGAGCTCGGCTTCCACCGGATCCCAGATATCGCCGTCCGGGAAAAAATCCACCTTGACATCGGACAGGCCGTACTGTGCGGCCATACGGCTGACATACTCGGTTTCCATGAACTGGCCGGCATATTCCTCTTCCTGGCGGTCCCGGTCCACGGCCAGGATCTCCACGTGCCTCAGGGCCAGCTCGCCTGAGAACTCATTCAAAACGGCCTCCCGGATAGGCCGGGGGACCAGCCAGCGGTCCACTTCCTCCGCCTCTCCTTTTTCCATGGCGCAGGTCGTCAGGAAAACGACGGAGGCCAGCAGAATGATCCAAATAACCAAATGAATTAAATGCCGATTACGCATGCTTTGCCTCTCGGATTTCAGACAAAAAATGATCAAGGAGAAAATTTATCAAACTTCGGCATTTTTTTAAAGCATTACTCATAACTGTTAGCATGGTATTCGAGTTCCCGCAGGATAAAACTCTTGAAAAGAAAGGAAGAGATGATGGAATCCCCAGAAATTTCTTAGGCTGTTTTGCTTCGTTTCACTCGGATTCCACACGTGGCCACACTTTGAAGTGGACCAATTTATCGTCCTTGAACACGACCCTGATATAAGCACGATGAACGACATCCCGGGTTTTCCCGACGTTTATCACCCTGGTAGTACCCGTGGAAGAGATCGTCCTGATCGAAACCTTTTCGTCCCTCAGATACTTCATGAAATGCATCACTTCATAGGAACCGGGGGGTTCAAAAAGGGCATCCGCCTCCTTCCTCGTGAACACTGTGACTCCCTTGTTTCCTGCTAAAACATCGTCGATCGAGGGATTTTCTCCTTTCCAAATCCCGGTACAAACGAATCCCCATTCTTCTGTTATTTGGACAGAAACATCCTCGGAATTCCTGTTCATCAAAGACTCTAGACCGCGGGCATAAATCTTGGCCTGCTGCTTGTCAGGGGATGAAGCACAACTGAAAAAAAAAGCAAAAATGATAGCCAGAATCAAAGGATGTGACTTCCGAGGAAGAAAAACGGCTAGAAGAATTGACAAAAAGACCGACAAAAACAGGAGACCCGTGGAAACCGGGCCCAAAGTCAGGATCAAGTATGAAACTGTAACAAAAGGCAGAAGCGATTGGCGCACAGGAAACTTGAGAAATTTGTTTGAGGAGATGAAATCCGCCATGGGGGGAGAATACCGGTAATAAAGGCCGACGAGTTTCCGCCCCCACTTACGGTTCATCAGGTACTCGTCTTTAAAATCGCGCAAAATGCGAACGTGAGGATGGGAAGGGGACTCATAAGCCGCCGTTGCGATAAAACAGGGGGTCTTTTTCACATCCTCCCAAATTTCCTCGAATTCTTCCATGAAGTTGGCCTTGATGGATTTGTCTGCATCCATGGTGACGGTCACGGGGTTTCCTTTCTCCTCCACATCACCGCTCCAATTGCTGAAAATGTAGGCATCCTCAGGAATGGCTTTTATCATAACACGGGAGGCATGAAAATAAACGTAAGCGCCGGGC
>Ga0180438_10006260_pt1 | contig 16144 bp, 10 predicted proteins | sample SS_ome_12_FD_132455 | JGI IMG/M metagenome (GOLD analysis project Ga0180438, IMG submission 132455) | Hypersaline lake sediment archaeal communities from the Salton Sea, California, USA - SS_3_D_2 metaG | ecosystem: Environmental > Aquatic > Non-marine Saline and Alkaline > Hypersaline >...
AGCGGGAAGAAAATGCCGATGGCGGTGTCCACCCCGATCCGTCCCCGTCGCCCAACAAGACCGATGGCGTTGGCCACCAGCACGGCGAAGGGGATGGCGACCCCGGTGGGGGAAATCCCCAGGAGGGCGCCGAGCGCCACGCCGCCGAAGGCCGAGTGGGAGACGCCGACGCCGATGAAGGAGAAACTCCGGAGCACCACGAAGAACGAGATCGTCGCCAGGACCACACTCAAGAGCGCGCCGGCGGCCAAGGCCCGCTGCATGAACTCCAGGGCGAGGATCTCAGTCATGCCGCTCTTCCTCGCAGGTAGGGCAGTGCGGATCGTGCACGACCACCCGCAGTCCCGTGCCGTAGGTCCTCTCGAAAACCTGCTGGTCGAGACATCCGTCCGGCTGGCCATGGTAGTGAATCGTGCGATTGAGGCAGGCGATCCGGTCGGTGTGCGCCGTGATGACGCCGATGTCGTGGGAGACCATGATCACGGCCAATCCCAGACTGTCTCTCAGCTTCTCCAGAAGGCGGTAGAAGCTCTCCTGGGCCACGGCGTCGATACCGGTCGACGGCTCGTCCAAGAGCAGGAGCTTCGGATCCCCCACGAGGGCGCGGGCGATGCTCACGCGCTGACGCTCGCCTCCCGAGAGCGTTCCGAACGGGCGGTCGGCATGCCCGGCCATCCCGACCAGATCCAGGAGCTCGGTGGCCTTCCTGCGGTCCTCGGGGCCGGGGCGGCGGAAGAGCCCCAGCCGGCCGTAGCGGCCCATGAGCACGACGTCCAGCGCCGAGACCGGGAAGTCCTGGTGGGCGAGGGAGATCTGGGGCAGGTAACCGACGTCGCAATGGTTCCGGTCCCGAGCATCGGGGGCGTGACCGAGGACCCGCACTCTGCCCCGGTCGGGCGCAAGGAGCCCGAGCACGATCTTAAGAAGTGTGGTTTTGCCCCCACCGTTCGGGCCCACGATGCCGATGATGGACCCGCGGTCGCACGTGAGGGAGACGTTCCGCAGCACCCAGTCTCCGTCGTACCGCGCCCAGACGCCCTCGAGCTCGACGGCGTGCGGCGAGCTCTCATTCTCGACCGGTCCCATCAGACCCTCACCCCCCAGATGGTTCTCGTGCCCGGCCCAGGGCCCGGGCCATCTTCGACAGATTATACCTCATGAGCGCGAGGTAGGAAGCGCGTCCTTCGAGGCCCTCGCCTCCCAAGGGGTCGAGGACGACGACCTCGACGCCGGCCTCGGCGGCGATCACGTCGGCCGCTTTGGAGCTGAGCTGCGGCTCGGCGAAGACGGCCCCGATGTCGTACGAACGGATCGCGCGGAGGATCTTCTGCAGATGCCGGGGGCTCGGTTCCCTGCCGGGACTCTCTTCGATGATGCCCGCGGGCTCCAGTCCGTAGCGCCGGGCGAAGTAGGCCCAGGCCGGGTGAAAGGCCACGTACCTCCGCGATGCGAACTCCGCCGTCGTCCGGCGGATCTCCTCGTGGAGCCCTACGAGCTCTTCCATGTAGCGCGATGCATTCTGGAAGTACGACGATGCGTGTGCGGGATCCATCTCGGCCAACGTCTCGGCGATCCTGTGCACCATGGAGATGGTGTGGACCGGGTCGAGCCAGACGTGGGGGTTGGCGTGAGAGATCGGATGATCATGATCGGCAGCTAGCTCTTGGGGGGCATCGAGACCCAGAAGCTCGATCCCCTCGGACAACTGGACGACCGTGAGGTCCCGGCTTCCCGCCGCCCGGGCGAGGTCGTCGGCCCAGGGCTCGAGACCTGCGCCGATCTCGAAGAGCAGGCGGGCTTCGGACAGGACGCGGATCTGGCTCGGGCGCGGGTCGAAGGTGTGGGGGCTGGCCCCGGCCGGGAGGAGCACGGACACCGAGACGTGGTCGCCGCCCACGTTGCGGACCATGTCCGCCACCGGGAAGATGGTGGCGGCCACCCGAAGAGGAGCCTCGGTCCCGGCGTCGCCGGGCGCCACCCAGACGAGGACAGAGAGGATCGTGATCCAGGCTGCCCGCGCGACGCGCGGCAGGCTTGTCATGTTTGCTCTCCCCTGAGTCCGGGTCCGCGATCCTGCGATGCCGCGCGGGCCAGGATCATGGATCGGACGTTGAGGATCGTCGTGAGCGTCAGAACGAGCACAAGGAGTACGATCACCACGCTGGCCACCTTCACGTACCCCGGCAGGCCCGGGGATTGCCCGACCGCCACCCGGTAGGTGGCCAGCTGCATGACGCCGAACTGTACGTTGATCAAGGCCGCCACACGGTACAGCAAACCGGTCAGCACGTCGAGGATCGGCCTTCGGTCCTCGGGCGGAAGCCGGAGGAAGACCGCCTTCTGCGGCAGGTTCGCGTGCTGGGGGAAGCGGACGACCAGTCTGGAGGCGAGGTAGAGCAGAGCGGTCATCCCGAGGGCCACGATCGGAAGCACGAACCAGTGCTCCCAGGTCTTGGCCGCCCAGCGGTCGGGTTCGCCGGCGAGGGTGAAGTGAACGGGAATCTCTTCGGGCAGCTCCGGCCACTTGAGGAGCGTGAATACCCAGATCCACGCCAGGATGAGGGCATTGAGGATATGTGCCTGGCGGTTCCGCGAGCCTCCGTCCACGCTCTCCGTCTCCCGATTCAGGTGCCGCGCACCCGCGGCATCTATCGCCGTGCTATCCGCAAAATGTTATCAGCCGAGTGCCGGGGTGTCAACAGGACGCACGATCCGACCCGCAAGAGCCAACCACGGGCCGCCCGCGGCGGCCAAGGGAGCCGAGAGCCGAATGCCGAGATTGGAAAAGAGCCTCGGAAAGAGCGCGCACCACGAAGGTTACGAAGAACACCAAGAAACCCTGGGTGGGTTTCCGGGGCGGACCGCAGATCCGCCCCGATGGGAATCCCCTTCGTTCCCTTCGTGTGTTTCGTGGCCTTCGTGGTGAAAGGCTCTTCTTTCGCCTTGTCGCCTGTCGCGCCCTCCGCGGCTAGGGCGCGAGGGATTGGCTGACGAGGGCCATCACGATCACCCGCGGAAGGTACCCGGCGAGGAGAGCCAACAGGTAGCGGGGGATGCCGAGGCGGAGGGCGCCCGCCATCCAGAGGGCGTACTTCATGGGCACAGGGGTGGCGGCGCAGATCGTGACGGCGAGGACGCCGTACTTTTCGAACAGGCCCTCGATGCGCCGGAGATGTTGGGGGCGGGCCCGGAACACTCGGGCGAACACCGGAGTCCCGACCGTCCGGCCGAGCAGGTAGGCAATGAGGGCGCCGCCGGTGGTGCCCAGCACGGCCGCCGCCGCCAGGGGGAAGGGCGACCGGCCGAGCAGGCCGTAGGCGAACACGAGTATGTCCGGCGCGAGCGGCTGCCAGATGCCGACCACGAGGCCCAGCCCGAGGACACTCCAGCCTCCGTAGACGTCCAGGAAATGTTGCGCGGTCTCGAGGTTCTCCGGGGAGATAAACCGTTGAACAAACTCCATCGGGTCGTCCTGTCACGAGGGCCGGGACGCGCCGAGGACCCGCGCTCCCCGCGGTCGGGGTCGCGGGCGCCTACCGCAGCCGCCCAAGATCCAGCTGCCGGAGCTTCTCGTCGGTAGGGACACCGTCCTCGTCCCAGCCTCTTTCCTTATAGTACTTCTGAAGGAGATCCGCAAAAAACTCGCGGGTCAGCGGCTTGCCCTCGAGAAGTCCGGCCGTCATAGGCTCGGAGAAGAACCTCTCGGGGAGCGTGTCGTCCTTTGCCGACCGCCCGTTGACAGAGTTGAACATGCGCGCCAGGTTTGCGATCCGGTCCCCGATCTGGTAAAGATCCTCGTCGGTCACGTTCATCCCGGTGGCGGCGTTGAGGATCGGGGCCAGGCGGCTGACGCCGAAGGGCATGAAGTCGCAAACGATGAGGGAGTTCCGGATGTTGACGTTGTCCTGGCCGTGTTTGACGTGTGCCGGCAGGTCCTCGATCGAGAGGTTGCCGTACATCTCGTCCGTGGCGGTCCAGATTCTCGTGTGGGAGGCGAAGTCCGAAGTGGCGAGCCCGAGTCCCATCGACAGGCTTCCCTTCACGTTTACCCCCGAGAGCTCCATCCCGGCCGTGTGGATCGCGAAGTATTCACTGCCCTGTGCGATCTGTAGGGCGGCCCGTCGCGTGCCTTCGGCCAGGACGTCGCCGATGCCCTCTCGGCGCGCGATCTTGGGAATCAACGCCAGCAACGCCTCCGTTTCCGAACCGGAGATCGAGTCCGTCGGCGTCGCCCACGAGCCCCTTCTCATAGCATTCCATCGCAAAGGACGAGGTGACCCCGCAGGAGATGGTGTCCAACCCCAAGTCGTCGCACAGCCAGTTGGCTTCGGCCACCGTCTTGGCGTCGGCAATCCCGCAGCCCGAGCCCAGAAACGCCGTCGTCTCGTACTCCGGGCCCTCGAGCTCCTTGCCGTCCCAACGGGCAAACTTAGAACATCGGATGATGCACCGCCAGCACCCGGTGTGTTCCCAGTGGAGTTCCCTGTTCATGGTCTCGGACGTGATCCTCTCGTACCCTTCGAACTCACCGGCCTGGAAGTTGCGGGTGGGGAGGAAGCGGCCGATCTCCTGTCCCATCCGCACCCACATCATCGTGCCGAGTTCGTAGCGGCGCTTCCGGTTGGGGTGCGCGACGACGTCCTTGGCCAGCTCTCGGTTGAGCCTCACGAACTCATCCCGGTCGGAATACTCGATCTTCCGGTCGCCCTCGACCACGATGGCCTTCAGGTTCTTCGATCCCATCACGGCGCCCGCCCCGCCCCGGCCGTAGTGCCGGTAGAGGTCGTTGGCCACGTTCGCAAAACGGACGAGGTTCTCGCCGGCGGGGCCGATCGAAATCACGCGTCCATCCGCGAACTTCTTGCGGAGTGCCTTTTCGGTCTCGAACACGCCGCGGCCCCATAGATCCTCGGCCTCCAGGAAGTCGACGCCGTCGGGTGTCACGTGGAGGACGAGAGGGGATGCGGCCCTGCCCGTCACGGTGAGGGTGTCGTACCCGGCGGCCTTGATCTTGGGACCGATGGAGCCCCCGACGTGGGAGTCCAGCGCGCCGCCGAAGAGAGGCGATTTCGTCACCAGCGCGGAACGGGCGCCGGTGGGCACGGTGGTCCCGGTGAGGGGACCGGTCACGAAGATGATGGGGTTCTCGGGGGAAAGGGGATCGGTGTGGAGCGCCCGATCCGCCAGGAGTCGAAACCCAAGGCCCTTCCCGCCGATGTAGGCGTCGAGCAGAGAGGGGTCAGGGCGTCCGGTCTCGACCCTTCGACGGGTGAGGTCGATCTCGATCCAGCGGTTCGTGTAGGCTGCGTACATGGTGTCCTGCGTTTCCTCCTCAGGCCTTCAGGGTGCGATGGATGTCGAGAAGGTCGGCCAGGAGGGCGAAGCCCGTCTCCGTCCTCCCCGCGCCGGGGCCGACCACGGTCACTTGCTGGATGAGGTCGGTGGTGAAGGTGATGGCATTGGTGGCGCCGCCCACGGAAGCCAGGGGATCGGTGAGATCCACCTTCTCGGGAGACACCTTGCCGGCCACCCGGGTCCCATCCCGCCGGACCTCGCCGATGAGTTTCCAGCGTTTCTGTTCGGCCGCGGCCTCGCGGATGTTCTCGGGTGTGATCTGAGTGATTCCGGTCCGCGCGACGTCTTTGACCCGCAGGTCGGCCCCCATCACCGAGTTGGCGAGGATCACGACCTTGGCCAACGCGTCCCATCCCTCCACGTCTGCATCGGGCACGGCCTCGGCGTAGCCGAGCTCCTGGGCCTTCTTGAGGGCGTCGGCGTAGGTCATGCCCGTCTCCATCTGGGTGAGGATGAAGTTGGTCGTGCCGTTGAATATCCCGCGAATGCGGTCGAACCGGTTGCCCGCCAGGAAGCGCTGCGCCAGGTTGAGCACCGGCGTGCCTGCCATGACGGTGCCCTCGTAGCGGAACTGGACGCCCTTCGACTCGGCCAGGTCCGTCAGCTCCCGGAGGGCCAGCGCCGTCGGCCCTTTGTTCGTCGTAGCCAGATGCTTGCCGGATTCGAAGGCGGCTTTGAAGTGAGTCATCGCCGGTTCGCCGGTCTTGATGTCGGTGAAGGTGGCCTCGCAGACGACGTCCGCGTTCGACTCTCGGATCGTCTTCACTGCATCCCAGCCCTTCTCGGGCGCGCCGTACCCGTCGATCTTCCCGGAAGCCTTGACCCTATCGAGGAGCTTCTCGAGATCCAGACCCTTGGGGTCGTACACCGAGCCCTTGACGTTGTCCGAGACGGCGACCACGCGAAAGATCGCTCCGTGGGACTGGGCGAGTTCTTTTCCCTTCTTGACCAGGATCTCCGAGAGTCCCTGGCCGACCACGCCGAAGCCGACGAGAGCCAGTTTCAGTTCCATCGCTCAACCTCCCACACGAGGGGGACCGCAACACCAAACCAATCATTCTACGACATGTGGTTCCGGGGTTCAACCTTATCCCGATTCCCCCGGGGGGGACCTTCTGGCCCGACCGGAGCCGGGGGCGGGTGAGGGCCGGCCCCAAAAAGCCCTTCTCGACGCCCCGCCCAGCGGGTAGTATCTACGAAGCATTCCGAGGCGTCCATCCCTGGTTCAACCGAACGCGTTGCGGGCATGATCAAGATCCTCCATCTGGCAGACCTCCATCTGGGGCGGTCCCACGGCTACCTGGGCGAGCGGGCCGCCGCCAGGATGCGGGAGGCGGACACCGTTCTCCAACGGGCGGCGGACTATGTCGTCCACGAGCGGCCGGACGTGGAGGGGGTCGTGATCGCCGGGGATGTGTTCGAATCCTACAGGCCCGCGGACTCGCTCGTCGGCGGGGTCATCGGTGTACTTCGCGGGCTCGTCGAGGCCGGGAAGACCGTGATCACGCTACCCGGCAATCACGATGAGCTGAGCTACGCCGACTGCGTCTACTGGAAGCACCGCGAGCGCTGGCCCGGGGCGCTGGTGACCTCGCCCGGGTGGGCCAAGGTCGCCACCGTCGAGACCGCAGACGGCCCCTGCCACTTCTACGGCATTGCGTACCAGGCGGGTTTGACCCCCGACGCGCTCGATCCTTCGATCCCGCTCGAAACGGACGGGCTCCACGTGGCCGTTCTCCATGCGTCCGTCGGCCTGCCGGGCAAGGACCGAGCGATCCAGTCCACTTGGGAAGACCTCGGTAAGCTCCGGACGGACTACGTGGCGCTGGGTCACGTCCACAAGCCGGACCAGAGATCCCTCTTGAAGGGGGTGGCGGTCTACCCTGGGCTCGTCGAGGGTTCCGGGTTCGACGATCCGGGCTGCGGGGAACTCGTCGTTGCAAGCCTCAGCGGGGGGTCTGTGGAGGTGGAGAGGATTCCGTTCGGGGCGAGACGGATTCACACCGAAGCGATCGACCTCGGGGACTTCGACGACCCGGGCGGGGTGACCGAGAGAATACGCGCTCTTTCTGATCCGGATCTCATCCTTCGAGTGCGCCTTGGGGGCACGGCCGGGTTCGATGCGTCTGCCTCGGTCCTCGCAGGCGAACTCGCCGGCGGCTTCCACCATCTCGAGGTCGAGGACGACTCCACGCCGATGGGCGCGGCGGACGTCGAGGCGGCGGCCGGAGAGGAGACGGTCCTCGGCCGCGTGATCCGCGACCTCAGAGAGCGGGAGGCGAAGGCCGGGACGGACGCCGAAAGGGCCGCGGCGCGCCGGGCGATCCGCCACGTCTGGGAGGCGTTCCGGGGAGGTGGGGCCTGTGGCTGATCTGACGATCCGGAGGGTATCCCTCTGCGGCTTCGGGCTCCACCGCGAACCGGTCTCCTTCGCCTTCGACCCGCGTCGGGCCGTGATGGTCGGCGCCAACGAAACGGGCAAGTCGACGCTGGTGAGCGGAATCCTGGCCATCCTGTTCGGTCTCCGGAAGGAGAGCGATCCGACGGGCTTCTCCACCGCGCGATTCCGGAATTGGAGCTCGCCCCCGGGATTCTGGGGAGAGCTGGAGTTCGCGGCCTCGGGGAAGGTCTACCGCCTCCGCCGGGAGTTCGAAACGCACGGGGTCTCCCTCCTGCATTCCGGGGAGAGGGGAGCGACGGCCGAGTTCCAAGGCACCCACAACCGGGCGGGGCGGGGTCCCGAGGTCGGCCGGTACACCGAAACGCTCCACCGGATTCTGGGCGTTGCCGACCAGCAGGTGTTCGAGTCCGTCTTCTGCGCAACCCAGGAGACCGAGGCGGGCCCGGGCGAGCTCTCCGGGTCCGTCCAGCGGCTCGTTGCGGGGGCCGGCCAGCGGGACCTCGACGCGGTCGTTCGCTCTCTGGTCGACGCGTTTCGGCGGGTCACGTCCCGAAGCGGGGATTTCGACGTGGCCGAGCCGGGAAAGCGCGCCCGCAACGCCACGAACCCCAGGGAGCTGGAGACGCTCGAGCAGGACATCGAGGAGGTCCGCCGCAGGACCGAGGCCAGCGGGCACACGCTGGCAAGTCTCGCCGGCATGCGCGGGCAACTGGCCGAGAGGCAGGCGAGCCTCCAACGGACCCTGGACGAGCATAGGGCCGTGGATCGCACGCTCGGGGCCTGGAACCGGTGGGACGCCCTGCGAAGGGAACGGGACAGCCTCGAGGATCAGCAAGCCCAGCTCCAGAAGACGATCTCCGCCTGTGAGGAACTCAGGAGAAGATTGCAGGAGGGACGCGAGGGCCTCCCGGGGGACTTCCCGGAGTACGTGGGTGCACCGCCCGGCCTGGAAGAGAGGATCGACCGGCTGGTCGACCTTCGGGAGAAGCGGGAGCGCGCCCGGAGGGAGCGAGGGGCCATCGAATCGGACATCCGGAGTTCCTTCGGGGAGGGGGTTCTCGCCGGTCACGATGCCGAGGGTCTCCTCGGGCGGCTCACACGAAGGGCGGACCTGGAAGCCGGCCTAGAGCAGAAGGCGGTCGAACTCCAGGAGATGGAAGTGCAGTACTCGCAGGCGCATCAGGGTCGACAGCGCAAGGCGGCGGTTTTCGGCTTCCTGGGGTTGGTGGGGGGAACCGTTGGGGGCTTGGCGGCCGGGCTGGACACGGTCGACCTGGTGGCCCTGATGCTGGGCGCCGGGGTCGTGGCGGGGGCGATTGCGTTCCTGGTGATCCGTCCGAAGGTGGCGGACCCTGAGGAGGTCCAGCGCTTCACGGCGCTCCAGCGGCATGTCGCCTCGGCCGTGGCCGAGCTGGCGGAGGTGAACGAAGCGCTCGGGAGTTTGCGCGGCACCGGGGCCGGTGCGCTGGGCGAGCTCAGAGAGAAGCTGCGCCGGCTGGTCGAGGTCTCCGGGGGTCTCGCGGAAGCCGAGGAAGGTGTCTCCAGGGAAGCGGGTGGACTCCGGAAGTACGTGGACGCCGCCGGGGGTGACCCGGCCGCCGCGCGGGAGCGCTACAGGGAACACCAGAAACGGGTCCGCGCTCACGGGGAGATGGAAGGCAGGCTGGCGCTCCTCCTGAAAACGGCGGACGCGGAGTCAGCCGAAGGTCTCTCACGCAGGAAGACGCGTCTCGACAACACGGTCCAGAGCCTCGTCGCCGAGGAACAGAACCTCCGGAGGGAGCACCCCTTTCTCGAAGGCGTGTCCCGGACGGAGGATGCGGTCGAACTGGAGAAAGAACACGGTCGGCTCGAGTCCCGGGCCGGCGAACTCGCACGCGCCCTCGAAACCGAGGAAGAAGAGATCCGCCGTCTCCGCCGGGAGATCGCGGGTCTCGAGGGGAGCGATGTCGTGGACATCGCCTCCGAGGAAATCCGCCTGCGAGACCTGGAAGCCGAGCGGGAGCGTCTCGTGCTCGACCGGGACGCCGTCCTCCTGGCCTACCGGGTGACGAAGGAGAACATCGCACGCTTCCAGGCCGCCCACCGGGAGAGGTTGGGCGAGAGCGTCCATCGCCGCTTTGCGGAGCTGACCGGCCGTGCGGAACGGCGGGTGGAACTCGACGAGCGGTTCGCCCCGCGCATCACCGAGTCCGACGGGCAGCCGTGCACGACCGAGCAGCTGAGCCGCGGCGCCGAGGATCAGCTCCACCTGGCCATCCGGCTGGCGGTGGCCGAGTTCATCGCCGGCGACGTGCGCCTGCCGCTGATCTTTGACGACCCATTCCTCAGTTACGATGCGGAGCGCCTCGAAATCCTGGGCCGCGCGCTGGAGGACATCTCCCGTTCCCGACAGATCATCCTGCTGACGCACCGCGAGGACCTGGCCGGGTGGGGGACGCCGGTCGAGAGATCCCTCGTGAGTCCGTGAAGGCGCGGGGGCGCGAGCGCGCGACAAGGCGAGCGCGCAACGGCGCGAGGGCGGGGCGGCGCGACAAGACAAGATTGATACGACAGGCTGAAACGCCGGGGTTTGTCGCCCTGTCGCCCACTCGCCCTGTCGCACATTCGATACCACAGGGGGTACGCGGGGCCCATGTCGGTACGTTTCATCCTGGGACGCGCCGGGTCGGGAAAGACCCACCTCTGCCTGACGGAGATCCTCGAGGAGGTCCGGCGCGCGCCCGACGGTCCAGCTCTCATTCTTCTCGTTCCCGACCAGGCCACCTACCAGATGGAGAGGGCACTCCTCGGCGCCGAAGGGGTGGACGGGTTCGTGCGCGTGTGTCCGTACTCGTTCGCCCGCCTGTCCCACCGGATCTTTGGCGAGATCGGCGGCGCGCCCCTGCCTGTGCTCGACGACCTCGGGAAACAGATGTTCCTGGCTTCGGTCATGCGGGACGTGCGTTCGGACCTTTGCGTCTACGGGACGTCTTCCCGGCGCGTCGGGTTCGTGGAGTCCGTGGCCCGGTGCATCGCCGAGTTCCACTGGTACGGAAAGGGGCCGGAGGACGTGCGGCTGGAGGCCGAACGGAGGCGAAACGAGGCGGGGGGCGACACACCGCTCTCGCTGAAGCTCCTTGATCTGGCCCGGATCTACAAGGGATTCCAGCGGAAGATCGAGGGGCGATTCGTCGATGGGGACGGCGCGCTCGCCGTCCTGGCCGAGCGGCTGCCCGAGTCTGCCTGGATCAAGGGCGCTCGCGTCTGGGTGGACGGCTTCTCCGGCTTCACACCGCAGGAGTACGGCGTCCTGGCGGCGCTCATCCGGACGGTCGACACCTTCTCGATCTCCCTGTGCCTCGACCCGCGCTGCCTTCCGGAATCTCTGGAGGATCTCGACGCTCTGTCCGCGTTCCACCCTTCGGAGGAGACCTATCTCCGCCTCCGGGACGCGCTCCCCCCGGAGGTCGAACGTCTGCCGACCGTGACGCTTCCGGCCGGCGGAGCGGACCGGCCCCGGTTCGCGTCCCGCCCGGACCTGGCCGCGCTGGAGGCCGGGTTCTTCGCGCGGGGAGTCCGGGCGTACGAAGGCCGGCCCTCTGGGGTCCGGCTCGTCGAAGCGCCGGACCGGCGGGCCGAGGTCCGCGAGGTCGCACGGGACATCCTGCGGCGCGCGCGAGAAGACGGCACGAGGTACCGCCGGATGGCCGTCATCGTCCGCGACCTCGAACCCTATGCGGACCTCGTCCGGTCCATCTTCTCCGAACACGGGATCCCCTTTTTCCTGGACGAGCGCCGTAGCGTCGCGCACCACCCGCTCGTCGAGCTCGTCCGGTGCGCGGTCCGTGTGGTCGCCACCGGATGGCCGACGGACGTGGTGCTCCAGTATCTCAAGACCGATCTCGTGCCCGGGTTGTCGGCGTCGCCCGAGCCGAGAGGCACTCCGGAGCGGCTCCCGGTCGACGATGTCGAGAACTACGCCCTCGCCTTCGGGGTGCGCGGCGCACAGTGGCGGACGGAAGAGCCGTGGGCGAAACGGGCGCTCCGTCCGGAAGACGCCGGGGATCCGAGCCCCGACGAACGGGCCGCCCTTGAGCGGGTCGACGCGGCACGGCGGAATGCTCTCCGAGAGCTCGTGGCGTTCGACGCCAAGGTCCGCGACGGAAGACCGGCCGTCTGCGAGGTCATGGAGGCACTCTACACCCTGCTCAACGCTCTCGGGGTCCGGCAGAGGCTGATCGCCTGGGCGGCGGAGGTGCGGGAGCGGGGAGATCCGGCGACGGCCGAGGAGCACGCTACGGTCTGGAAGAACGTCGTCGGTCTCCTGGAAGGCCTGGAGTCGGCGCTTGGAGACGAGGTGCTTCCCCTGCGTGAGATTCTCGACATCCTCGAAGCGGGGCTTTCGAGTCTTCGGCTGGGGCTCATCCCCCCCACCGTCGACCAGGTGACGGTCGGCTCGGTGGAGCGCTCGCGCCATCCCGAATTGCAGGTCGCCTATGTGCTCGGAGTTGGCGATGGTTCGTTCCCACGCGCGAGGCACGAGGACCCTATTCTCTCCGACCAGGACCGCGATCGGCTCCACGGGACCGGTTTCGAACTGGCCCCCAGCGCCGGGCGCGAGCTTCACCGGGAGCGTTACTTCGCCTACATCGCCTTCACCAGGGCCCGCGACGGTCTGTGGGTGAGCTACCCCCGTGCGGACGAGGAAGGCGCCGAACTCCTTCCGTCCGCCTTCGTGCGGCGGTTCGAGCAGCTGTTTCCCGATCTGCCCGTGGAGCGCCTTGAGCGGGATACGGGTCCGCGCCGCCCGGAGGACGTCGTCCGCGTCGAGGACCTGGCCGAAGCCGTGAACCGCGGTGCCCGAACGGCCCCGCACGACCCGTCCCGCGTCTGGTGGCTCCGGGGCCTCGACCGGCTCCTCGACACACGCGGTGTGCGCGAGGCGCTTGGGAAGACCCTCCCTGCGCTCACGTATCGGAACTTCCCGACTCTCCAACGGCTCACTGCCGCGGCCCTCTACGGAAACACGCTCCGGTGCGGCGTCGTCGGACTGGAAGGGTTCGCACGCTGTCCGTTCCAGTACTTTGCGCGCTACGGGCTGGGCCTGGAGGAACGGCCCGAGTTCGAGCTGGGCCCCCCGGATCTGGGGTCGCTCTACCACGAGGTGCTCCGGCGGTTCTTCGAAAGGACTTGCACCGAGGGGCTGCGCTGGGCCGATCTCGACAGCGGCGCAGCACGAACCATCGTGCGGGAGGAACTCGAGAAGGCCGTGCCGACCCTCAAGGCGGACGTCCTCCGGGCCAGCGAACGCAACAAGGCTCTCCTGGAAGATGCAGGGCGGGCGCTCGAGGAATACGTGGAGATCCTGCTGGTCCACGCGCAACGGACCGATTTCGAGCCCGTGGCAGCCGAGGTCAACTTCCGCGACGCGCCCGACCTGGACCTGGGAGAGAGACGGCGCTTGAAGATCCGCGGCCGCATCGACCGGGTGGACGCCGTGCCGGCAAGCCGGCCGCCTCTGGTGCGGGTCGTCGACTACAAGTCGTCGAAACGGACGCTCGAACTGTGGAGAGTGGAGGCCGGACTCGACCTGCAGCTCACCACGTATCTCCTGGCGCTACGGGATCGTCCCGGTCTCGTCGGCCGGCCGGAGGCCGTGATCCCCGCAGGGGCTTTCTTCGCGCGCCTCCGGGCCCCGATCCGGACTGTGAAGGAAACGCCGGAGGAGAATACGGACGAACCACCCGGTCTCGGCGAGTTCCGCCTCCGCGGAGTCTACCGGGCGGACGTGGCCCGGGTTCTGGACCGCACGGTCGTTCCGTCGGGGAAGTCGGCCACGCACTCGATGTATGTCAACAAGGACGGTAGTCTGGGACGGATCGGCACGACGGACGCCCTGCCCGGCGCCGGGCTCGACCGGCTTGTCGATCGGACGGTCGAGCGGCTGCGCGCCGTCGGGCGGGGCATCGTCGACGGCCGGGTGGCGGTCGAACCCTACCGCGTCGGGACCGAGTCGGCCTGCCCGTTCTGCCCGTACATGTCCGTGTGCCGGTTTGAGCCTCCGGAAAACGGCTACCGCGTGCTGGAGCCGGTGAAGCGGGCCGCCATGGTCCGGATGCTCGGGGAGGACGCCGATGCGTGAGCGCGCGGTCAAGTGGACGGACGCGCAGCGCCGGGCCGTCACGGAGACGGGCGCCAACCTCATCGTTTCGTCCGCCGCGGGCGCGGGGAAGACGTCGGTGCTCGTCGGCCGCTTCCTTCACCTGGTGACCGAGGCGGATCCCCCGGCGGATGTCGATCGGATCCTGGCGGTGACCTTCACGGAAGCCGCCGCCCGGCAGCTCAAAGCGCGGATCGGCGAAGCGCTCCGGGAGGCCTGGCGGGAGAGCGGCCAGTCCCGCTTGGCGCGGCAGATTCTGCTTCTCGACAAGGCGGCCGTCTCCACGATCCACGCCTTCTGCCTGGAAGTTGTCCGTCGCAACTTCCATCTCCTGGGCCTGGACCCGGGCTTCACGGTTCTCGGAGAGGGGGAGGCGGAGAACCTCCGGCGCGATGTCCTGGGCCAGCTTTTCGAGGAGCGGTACGGCGACGCAAAGGACGGACGCTTCCGCGAAGTCGTCCGGCGCTTCGGAGGGCAGGACCTGGACGGGGCGCTGAAGGACACGGTCCTCCGGATCCACGATCACCTCCAGACGCTGCCCGACCGTGAACGCTGGATCGACCGGCACTCGGGCGCGCCCGATGCGGCGCTCCTTGAGGACTGGAAGATGGGGCTCGCCGCCATGATCCGGGCCCGGATCGACGCGTGGCTCGATCTGGCCGCGCGCGCCCGCGCGCGGATCCCGGACGAGGCCTGTGGAGGTCCCTTCCGTGCGTACCTGGACGCCCTCGAAAACGCCGCAAACGGCTGGCTGGAAGTTCTCGCGGACGGTGATCCGGACCGCGCCCTTCAAGCCGTCCGCGGGTTCGAGGCCCCGGAGCGCCCCCGCGTGCCCCGGAAGGGGAACGACTGGGGCGACGCGCTGAGCGATGGGCTGTCGGGCGTGAAGAAGGCGCTGGGGAAGCTCGTCGAAGACGCCGGGCGTCTGGGTGTGGAGGTCCTCCGCCGGGATCTCGACCATCTCCGGCCACTTGCCACCCGGGTCCTCGCCTTGGCCGTGGAATTCGGGGACGCCTTCACGGCAGCCAAGATGGACCAGGCGCTCCTCGATTTCAACGACCTGGAAAGGCACTGTCTCCAACTTCTCGAAGACGACGCCACCGGCCTCGCCGCGCGGCTTCGAGAGCGGTTCGAACACCTCCTCGTGGACGAGTACCAGGACACGAACCGGGTGCAGGAGCGGATCCTGGAGCTCATCTCTCGCGCGCGCGGCAGAGCGTGGGACCCCAACTTCTTCGCCGTGGGCGACGTCAAGCAGAGCATCTACCGTTTCCGCCTGGCCGAGCCCGAGGTGTTCCTCGAGCGGTGCGAGCGCTCCAGCCGGGAGCCTCGAACCGTCGACCGGCGGATCGACCTCCGGGAGAACTTCCGGTCGCGCGCCGGTGTTATCGATGCGGTAAACGCTGCCTTCGAGGTCCTCATGTGCGGAGGGGAGTCGGAAGTCGAGTACGACGAGGGCGCGCGCCTCGTCTCGGCGGCCGAATTTCCAGTCTGTCCAGACGGCCCGACGGCCCGCGATCCGCTGCCCGTAGAGCTCCATCTGCTGCCGAGGTCCATCGAACGCGACGGGGATTCCGAAGAAGAACCTGGAGAGATCGCGGACTGGGAAGCGGCCGAGCGGGAAGCGCTCTTCGCGGCCCGCCGCATCCGCGAGCTGAAAGACATCGAAGGCATGCTCGTCCGGTCGGACGAGACCAAAGAGCTCCGGCCGCTCGAGTGGCGGGACGTCGTCGTGCTGCTCAGAGCGAAGAAATACAAGGCGGCGACCTACATGGACGTCTTCCGGAGGCAGGACATTCCCGTCTACACGGAGGCCGCGACCGGGTACCTCACGGCCACGGAGGTCCGGGATCTCATGTCGCTCCTCCGGGTGATCGACAACCCCGTCCAGGACATCCCGCTGGCGGCCGTCCTGCGGTCTCCGCTCGTGGGACTGTCGGAGGCGGACCTGGTCCGCGTGCGTCTGGCCGACCGAAGCGCGGGTTTCTGGCGAGCGCTGCTTGCGTACCGGGAGACGGGCGATGACCCGGGCCTCGTAGGCCGAATCGGAAGCTTCCTCGACGTCCTCGAAGACTGGCGGGCGCTCGCCCGGCGGGGACCGCTGGCCGACCTCATCACGGATGTCTACCGGCGGACACACGAGCCCGCCTATGTACTCGGGCTCCCCGGGGGCGTCCAGCGACGCGCCAATCTCATCCAGCTGCACGAGCGGGCGCGGCAGTTCGACCGGTTCCGGACACAGGGCC
>Ga0180438_10006263_pt1 | contig 16136 bp, 18 predicted proteins | sample SS_ome_12_FD_132455 | JGI IMG/M metagenome (GOLD analysis project Ga0180438, IMG submission 132455) | Hypersaline lake sediment archaeal communities from the Salton Sea, California, USA - SS_3_D_2 metaG | ecosystem: Environmental > Aquatic > Non-marine Saline and Alkaline > Hypersaline >...
CTGACTCCCGAAGAGGCAGTCGAGGCGTTGCGGGAGGGGCGCGGGAGCCTGACGGGGCCGGCGCGGCCGGGCGAACCGTTGGAGGCGACCATCGACAATATCAAGCTGTGCTACGATCAGGCAGCGCTCATGTCGCGCTTCGAGACGATGCAGCCGTCGTACTGGATCGAGGGAAGCGTGGACGGGTATGGCGATGGGTTCCACGCGCTGGTTCCCGCGGTGCGGCCGGAGTACCTGGCGGAGGAGTAGGAGAACCCGCGAAGGTCTTTCACGTTAGCGCTAACCAGAAGCCGGGACGAGTTGATCTGACTCGTCCCGGTTTGATTTCGGGCTCAAGCCGAGAGGCGTGTCTTCCGATAGTGAAGAGATGAGCGGGGAAGATCGGGGGATGGATGGAGGGTGAGGGAGGCGCGGGGAGCGGGGTCGGGGGTGCCCAGCGGCCTGAGGCACAACAGGTCGGGGCAGGAGCACGGCCGGCCGGCGGGCGGGAGGAGGGGACCTCCGAAACGCGGGTGCACGATTTCTCGCGGAGCGAGGCGCTGCCGCGGACGGTGGTGCAGGCGTTGGAGCGGATGTGCTCGTCGTTCGCGCGGGCGGCGGCGGCGGCGCTGTCGGCCTGCCTGCGGACACAGGTGGAGGTGTCTTCGCTGGGGCTGACGCAGGAGACGTACGACCGGTACGTGCAGTCGGCGCCGGAGCGGGCGGCGGTGGCGATCTTCAGGATGGGGCCGCTGCCGGGACGGGGGCTGTTGCAGCTCGAGTCGGGCACGGCGGCGTGGATCGTCGACTACCTCTTGGGGGGGAAGGGGGAGATCGACGAGGCGCGGGGCGGGCTGACTGAGGTGGAGAAGGCTCTGCTCGGGGGCCCCGTGTCGCGGCTGCTGGGGGAGCTTGGGACGGCGTGGGAGGAGTTCAGCGGCTTCGAGCCGGAGCTGACGGAGATGGTGGGCAGCGTGCGGACGGCGGAGGCGGCGAAGGCGATGGAGGCGATGGTCGCGGCGCGATTCGCGATGGAGGTGGATGCGTTCAAAGGCGGGTTCGGGATTTGCGTGCCGGCGATATCGTTGAAGCTGGGCTGGGCGGGCGAGACGCGGGCGGGGGATGAGGCGGTGGATGCTACCTCTCGCCGAGGCCGGCTGGCGGCGGCGGCCATGGCGGCGGAGGTGACGTGCGCGGTTCGCCTGGGGCGTGTGTCGATGTCGCCGGAGGAGCTGGCGGAGCTCGTGCCGGGGGACGTGCTGTGCCTGGACAGGGCGTCCGGCGTGGACCTGGAGATGCTGGTGGCGGGGAAGCCGAAGTTCCGATGTCGGCCGGTGAGGAGCGGCGACCGAGTAGCGGCGGAGATAGCCGGGGAGATGTGAAAGGGGAGAGAGATGGCGGAGACTGCGACGGAGGAGAAGGCGGTCGAACTGGATGGGAGCGCCAGCGAAGTGGCGGCCCAGGAAGCGGCTCGAAAGGGCGCTCCGGATCCCGCGGGATCGGGTGGGGATGGGCAAGATGAGGCGGCGGCAGACGGAAGCGGATGCGTGGCGCAGGCGGCGCGGCCGCGGCGCGGACTGGAGTTTCTGGGAGGGATCGAGCTGGAGGCGGTGGTGGAGCTGGGCCGGGCGAGGTTGACGATTGGCGAGGTGATGGAGCTGGGGCCGGGGTCCGTGGTTCAGCTCGACAAGATGCTGGGCGACCCGGCGGAGATGATGATCAAGGAGCGGTTGATCGCGCGGGGGGAGGTGGTGGTGGTGGATGACAAGTTCGGATTGCGAGTGACGGAGATCGTGTCGCGCGAGCCGCAGTAAGTGGTCGAAAGGAAAGGGGCGGCCGGTGGCGACGGCAGAGACCAGCAAAGATCTGAGCGGATTGCGGAAGGCGGCGGTTCTGGCGGTGGTTCTGGGGCCGGAGAAGGCGGCGGAGGCGATTGCGCGCTGCGAGCTGGAGGAACCGGAGGTGGAGAGGCTGGCGGCGGAAGTCGCCCGGATAAAGGGGGTGGATGAGGGGCTGCGCCGGAGTGTGATGCAGGAGTTTGCGAAGCTGAGCGCCGGGGGGGAGGCGGTGGAGGGGCTGGAGGCGGCGCACGATCTTTTGCGGCACGCGCTGGGCTCGAAGAAGGCGGATCAAGTGATGTCGCGGGTGAGACAGAAGCGGTCGGCGCGGCCCTTCTCGTCGCTGGCGCATTTGGATGCAGCGCATTTGCTGGAGGTGCTCCGAGACGAGCGGCCGCAGGTGCTGGCGGTGGTGCTGGGGCATCTGCCGAGGAAGAAGGCGGGGCAGGTGCTCTCGGGCTTGCCGGAGGAGGCGCGGATAGAGGTGGTGATGCGCCTGGCGAAAGGGGGGGAGCCGTTCGCCGAGGCGCTGAGGAAGACGGAGGAGGTGCTGGCGAGCAAGGCGAGCGCGCTGGGGACGGACCAGCGGTTGGACGAGGAGATGAAGGGGGCGACGACGTCGGGCCCGAGGGCCCTGGTGGAGACGCTGAACTACGCGGACCTGAGCGTGGAGACGGCGGTGCTGGAGGCGCTGGCGGAGCGGGACCCGGAGCTGGGGGAGCAGGTGCGAGAGTCGATGTTCATCTTCGAGGACTTGCCGCGGCTGGACCCGAGGACGCTCCAGATGGTGCTCCGGGAGGTGGAGGCGTCGGACTTGTCGCTGGCGATGAAGGGGGCGTCGGATGAGATCAAGAAGGTCGTCTTCGAGAACCTCTCGGAGAACGCGGCTGGGGGGCTGAAGGAGGACCTGGAGTCGCTGGGGCCGACGCCCAGGCGGGACGTGTACGAGGCGCAGCAGAAGGTGGTGATGCGGGTGCGGGAGCTGGCGGATGAGGGGAAGATCAGCATCCGGCAGGAGGAGAAAGAGGAGGAGGACTTGATCGCGTAGGAGGTTGCAGGGAGGGGGAGAGGGAGAGATGCCTCGGGGGCGGAAGTCGTTGGGCGAGGGGCCCCTTTCGAGGTGAATGGATGGTAACCGACAACATTTTGGATCTGATTGGCAACACACCGATGGTGCAGTTGCGGGAGTGCTGCATCTTCGCGAAGGCGGAGTTTCTGAACCCGGGCGGGAGTATCAAGGACCGGGTGGCGCTGGCGATGATCGAGGGCGGGGAGCGGGACGGTCTGCTGAAACCCGATTCGATCATCTGCGAGCCGACGTCGGGGAACACGGGGATAGGGGTGGCGCTGGTGGGGCGGCTGAAGGGGTATACGGTCCGGATCGTGATGCCGGAGGGGATGAGCGAGGAGCGCAAGAAGCTGATCACGGCGCTGGGGGCGGAGCTGATCCTGACTCCCGATAAGGACGGCATCGCGGGGGCGGTGGAGCGAGTGCGCCAGATGGCGGCGGAGGATGCGAGGATCTTCGTGCCCCAGCAGTTCGAGAATCCCAACAACCCGCGGGTGCATTACGAGGAAACCGCGCACGAGATCTGGCGGCAGATGCGAGGGGAGGTGGATTGCTTCGTGGCGGGGGTGGGAAGCGGTGGCACGCTCCAGGGGGTGGGGTCGTTCCTCAAGGAGCGCAAGCCGGAGGCGAAGGTGGTGGCGGTGGAGCCCAAGAACGTAGCGGCGCTGCTGGGGCACGAGCCGGGGCTGCATCAGATTCAGGGGATCGGGGATGGCTTCGTGCCCGCGGTGCTGGACGTGTCGCTGGTAGACGAGGTGCTGGAGGTCAGCGACGAGGAGGCCATCGAGACGACGCGGGACTTGGGAAGGAACTACGGTCTGCTGGTGGGGATCTCATCCGGGGCGAATGTGTGGGCGGCGCGCCAGCTCGCGCCGAGGATCCAGGGGAATGTGGTGACGGTGTTGCCGGACCGGGCAGAGCGGTACTTCAGCACGGCGCTGCTGTGAAGGGGTTGGCTTCGGCGGCGAGTCGCCGAAGGTCGTCGCCCCGCGGACGGGGCTCCCACAGTGCGCGGGACACACGCCGCCGCGCCCAGGGCTCGTGCCGAACAGATGGTTACTTCTTCTTGTTGCCGTAGCGCTCCCAGTGAACGATGTCCTTGAGGGGGCGCTTCTCCTTTTGCGGGGTGGCCTCGGCCGGGGCTCCCACGGGCAGGGCGACCATGAGGCGCATGGCCTCGGGGATGCCGAGGGTCTGCTTGTGAGCGGCTTCGGCGCGGAGGAGAGTGCCTTCGATCCAGACGCTGGCGTAGCCGAGGGCAGTGATGGCGAGGAGCATGTTGGTGGCGGCGGCGGCGGCGTCCTCGAGCCAGAACTCGGACTTGGAGGGATCGGCGGCGACGCAGATCACGGTGGAGACGTCGGCGATGCAGCCCTGGGCGGCGGAGAGCTTCTGGATGGAGGCGGGGTCGCGGACGACGATGAACTCTATAGGCTGAGTGTTGCGGCCGGAGGGGGCGCGGCGGCCGGCGTCGAGGATGCGCTCCAGGTCGCCGTCGGGAATGGCGGTGTGCTTGAGGGTGCGGACGGACGCGCGCTTGGCGATGGCCTCGAAGAGATCCATTGTCTGCCTCCTTGCGGGTGCTGTGGGGACGATTTCGATTGGGGCGGTTAGGTATCCTTGTGCCGGCGGCCGCGCGGGCGGTGAGACGAAGCGGGCCGAGGGAGGACGATTGGTCGGTATGCTGACAGGCTTCGCGGCGCGAGTGGCCGAAGAGAGAGTGAAAGCAGAGGGTCATGGAAGAGGAGCCGCGGTTGTGGAGAGACAGCGGATGACCGTGATGCGGAGATGGATGATGGCGGCGCTGCCGGTGGTCGGCTGCGCGCTTCTGGTTGCGCTCTCGATGGCCGGCTGCGGCCGAGGGCCGGCGGCCGGGAATGGGCCGAGTGGGGGCCGGGGGATGATCGAGGAGATCGGCTCGACGACGGTGCTGCCGCTGGCGGAGAAGTGGCGGGAGGGGTACAACAGGGAGCACCCGGAGGTGCAGATTGCGGTGTCGGGCGGGGGGTCCGGGACGGGGATCAGGGCGCTCATCAGCGGAACGGCGGACATTGCGAACTCGTCCCGGGACATCAGCGCCGAAGAGATAGAGCAGGCGAAGGCGGCGGGAGTGGAGCCGATGGAGCATGTGGTGGCCTACGATGGGATCGCGGTGATCGTGCATCCCTCGAACCCGATCGAGGCGATCTCGCTGGAGGAGCTATCGAAGGTGTTCTCGGGGCAGGTGGGGGATTGGGATGGCCTCGGCGTCGGTGGGTTGAGGCCGATACAGGTGGTGAGCCGGGATTCCGCCTCGGGGACGTACGAGGCGTTCAAGGAGCTGGTGATCACGATGGGGGGGAAGGAGCAGAGCCGCGACTATGCGGCATCGGCGCTGAAGCAGACGTCGAACCAGGGCATACTGGCGCTGGTGGCGCAGACGAAGAGCGCCATCGGCTACGTGGGGCTTGGGTATCTGGGCGAGAGCGTGAAGACGGTTCCGGTGGTCCCCGCGGGTGGTGGGCCGGCGGTGGCGCCGACGGTGGAGAGTGTGACGGCGGGGACGTATCCGATTTCGAGGGCGCTGTACTGCTATACGAACGGCGAGCCGACGGGGGAATTGAAGGGTTACGTGGATTGGATCAAGGGGCCGGAGGGACAGAGGATCGTGGAGGAATTGGGGTTCGTGCCCGTGAAAGGAGGGTGAGGCGAGGGCGCGTGTAGAGGAACGGAATGAGATCCAAGGAGCGGGCGGCTTGAGGTCGAGTGCTCGGCGAGCGTGGGAGTGGTGTGTCGGGATCCTGATTCGGGCGGCGGGGGCGGCCGCCATCGTTTTCGTGGTTCTGATCTTCGGTTTTCTGCTGCGGGACGCGCTGCCCGTGCTGCGGACGACGCCGGTGGGGGAGATCCTGGCGGGGAGAAGTTGGCTGCCGACGTCGGCCCCCCCTCAGTTCGGCATGCTGCCGCTGCTGCTGGGGTCGCTGTACGTGACGGCGGGAGCACTGGTGATCTCGGTGCCGCTGGGCTTGGGGGCGGCGGCGTTCATCTCGGAGGTGGCGCCGCCGTGGATGCGGGAGATTCTGAAGCCCACGGTCGAGGTCCTGGCGACGATCCCATCGGTGGTGCTCGGATTCCTGGGGCTGCTGCTGATCGGGCCGTGGCTGGCGGAGGTGCTGAATCTGCCGGTGCCGCTGTTCGCGGGGTTGGGCTCGTTGATGCTGGCGTTCATGGCGGTGCCGACGATCGTGTCGGTGTCGGAGGATGCGATTCGGGCGGTGCCGAGGGCGCTGCGGGAGAACTCGCTGGCGCTGGGGGCGACGCGGTGGCAGACGATCCGGCGGGTGGTGATTCCGGCGGCGCGCTCGGGGATCATCGCGGCGGTCTTGCTGGGGCTGGGGCGGGCGATCGGGGAGACGATGACGGTGCTGATGGTGACGGGAAACGCGGCGGTGATCCCGGAAGGGTTTGATGGATTCCTGAGGCCGGTGCGCACGCTGACGGCGACGATTGCCGGGGAGATGGGCGAGACGGCCTACGCCACGCCGCACTACCACGCGCTGTTCACGATAGGGCTGATGCTGTTCATCATCACGTTCGCCACGAACACGATTGCGGACATCGCCATCAGGCGGAGCGGAGGCATGACGCGATGAGCGCGCTTCCGAGGCCTTCGCCGAAGGTGTCGCAGGCGGCGGCGTTCGCCACGCTGTGGGTGATGGGGGCGGCGGTGGTCGTGCCGGGAGTGGCCGTTCTGGCGATCGTGTTCGTGAAGGGCGGCCGGGCGATTACGTGGGCGATGCTGGCGTCGGTGGAGGGGGGGCTGCTGCCGGCGATTGCGGGGACGGCAGCGCTGGTGATGCTGACGGCGCTCATCGCGGCTCCGGTGGGGGTGGCGGCGGCGGTGTACCTGAGCGAGTACGCGCGGGCGGGGGCGCTGGTGCGGCTGGTGCGTCTGGCGATCGTGAACCTGGCGGGGGTGCCGTCGGTGGTGTACGGGCTGTTCGGGCTGGCGCTGTTCGTGACGCTGCTGCAGTTCGGGCGGTGTCTGCTGGCGGGGGCGTGCACGCTGGCGCTGCTGGTGATGCCGCTGATCATCACGGCTTCGGAGGAGGCGCTGCGGCAGGTGCCGTCGCGGCTGCGGGAGGCGTCGTACGCGCTGGGGGCGACGCGGTGGCAGACGGTGCGGCGGGTGGTGCTGCCGAATGCGCTGCCGGGGATCATGACGGGAATGATTCTATCGGTGGGGCGGGCGGCCGGGGAGACGGCGCCGATTCTGTTCACAGCGGCTTTCTTCTCTCTGACGGACCCGTTTCCGAAGTCTCTGCTGGATCCGATCGTGGCGCTTCCGTATCACCTGTTCGTGATGGCGACGGAGGCGCCGGGGGTGGCGGAGGCCGACAAGTGGGCGACGGCGACGGTGCTGGTGGCGCTGGTTCTGGCGCTGAACCTGATGGCTGTGGTCCTCCGGGCGCGGCTGAGGCGCGGCCGGAGGTGGTGAGATGGCGGAGGCAATGAAGGGGACAATCGAGAGGCCCGAGGGAGAGATCAAGCTCGAAACGCGCGGGCTGACCATGCACTACGACTCGTTTCGGGCATTGAGCGATGTCGGCGTGTCGATCGCGGCGCGGCGGATTACGGCGCTCATCGGCCCGTCGGGGTGCGGGAAGTCGTCGTTCCTGAGGTGCTTCAACCGGATGAACGACTTGATTCCGACCGCCCGGGTGGAGGGGGAGGTGATGGTGGATGGGCGGGATGTGTACCGGCGGGAGGTCGATGTCCCGGAGCTGCGCAAGCGGGTGGGGATGGTGTTTCAGTCGGCGAATCCGTTTCCGATGTCGATCTACGATAATGCGGCCTACGGCCCGAGGCTTCATGGGGTACGGGAGAGGTCGGCCCTGGACGAGATCGTGGAGAAGAGCCTGAGGGGAGCGGCGCTCTGGGATGAGGTGAAGGATACGCTGCGGAAGTCGGCGTTGGACCTTTCGGGGGGACAGCAGCAGAGGCTGTCCATCGCGCGGGTGCTGGCCGTGGGGCCGGAGGTGCTGCTGATGGACGAGCCGTGCAGCGCGCTCGATCCGACGGCGACGTTCAAGATCGAGGAGCTGATGTTGGAGCTGAAGGAGAGCTACACGATCGTGATCGTGACGCACAACATGTATCAGGCTTCTCGGGTGTCTCAGCATACGGGGTTCTTCCTGCTCGGGGAGCTGATCGAGTATGGGCCGACGGTGGAGATTTTCGAGAATCCCAAGGACCAGCGCACGGATGACTACGTGCGCGGCCGGTTCGGATAGGGGGTTGCGCGATGCGACGGACGCGCCAGGCGTTCGACGAGCAGTTGGCTGAGCTGGAACAACGGCTCCTGAAGATGGGGGAGTTCGTTGAGACGATGCTGGAGAAGGCCGGGCGCGCGCTGGCCACGCATGACACGAAGCTGGCGGAGGAGGCGATCGCGGCGGACGACGCTGCCGACGCCATGGACTTGGAGATCGAGCAGCACTGCATGCGGTTGCTGGCCCTGCAGCAGCCGATGTCGCGGGATCTGCGGACCATCGGGACGGTGATGAAGGTGATCGCGGACGTGGAGCGGATCGGGGACTACTCGGTGGATATCGCGAAGACAGCGATCGAGCTGGCGCAGACGGAGTACTACAAGCCGCTGGAGGACATTCCACAGATGGTGGAGATCGTGCGGTGGATGCTGCGGCAGGCCTTGGAGGCGCTCGTGGCGCACGATCTGGCCTTGGTGGCGAAAGTCATCGAGAGGGACGACGAGGTCGACAGGCTGTGGTATCAGATTCGAGGGCAGGTGGAGCAGGTGATGCAGGAGCGGTCGGAGGTGGTGCCGCAGGCGGTGGCGCTGCTGCTGGTGGCGCGGTACCTGGAGCGGGTGGCGGATCATACGGTGAACATCGCGGAGCGGGTGGCCTACATGGAGACGGGGCGACTGGAGGCACTGGCGCCGAGCCATCGGACGGAGCTGGAGGTGGGGGACGAGGGGAACCCGGACTCGGGTGCAGAGGAGATTTGACAGCGTGACACGGCGCGGGGCGGAGAAGGAGGCCGTTCGCGTGCGCGTGGCGATGATCGGCGCGGGAGATATGGCGAACCACGTCCACTATCCGTCGCTGGCGTCGTTCGACGACGTCGAGCTGGCGGCGATCTGCGACCTGGATGAAGGCCGGCTGAATACGACGGCCGACAAGTACGGGGTCGAGAAGCGGTATGCGGACTGTCGGAAGATGGTGGAGGAGGCGGCGCCGGAGGCGGTCTACGCGATCGGTCAGCCGCACATCATGTACGACATCTGGGTGTGGTGCCTGGAGCGGGGGATGAACCTGTTCATCGAGAAGCCGCTGGGGACGACGACGCACCAGGCGCGGTGCCTGGCGGAGCTGGCGGAGGCGAACGGCTGCATCACTCAGGTGGGGTTCCAGCGGCGGAGCTGTCCGATGGTGGTGGGGCTGCGGGAGGAGTGCCTGAAACGGGGCCCGATCTTCCACGCCGTGTGCACCTTCTACAAGTGCGAGATCAAGCCGTATCGGGAGGCGCGGGACAGGCTGCTCGACGACGGGATTCACGCGGCGGACACGCTGCGGGCGATGTGCGGGGGAGAGGTGGTTGGTATCGAGAACGTCACCAAGCGGATTGGGGTGCCCGACCTGAACTACGCGGCGGCGCTGCTCCGTTTCGATAATGGGTCGACAGGGGTGCTGATGGCGAACTGGGCGAGCGGGCGGCGAGTCTTCCGGGTGGAGATGCACGCGCCGGGGGTGTGCACGGAGGCCGAGAATGAGGGGAAGGGATATCTCTACGCCGATGGGGACACGAAGGGGACCGAATACGATACGCGGGAGGTGGCGGGGAGCGACGAGTTGTTCGTGTTCGGCGGGTTCCAGGCGAAGAGCCGGGAGTTCATCGACTGCGTGAAGCGGGGCGGGCGACCGGGATCGCACTTCGGGGATGCGGTGGAGACCATGGAGGTGGTGGAGAGGATCCTCGCGCAGTCGCTGATGGAGGGCCGCTGAGGTGGGGCATGGGGCGGCGTTTTGGCTGAGGCTGCGAAGCCAGTCGCTGTCGCAGGACGAGGCCGGGCTTACCTGCTGGCGTGTGGCTGTCAGGGAAGCAGTGGTTCCAGCGGAGCGCGTCGCGATTATCGTGTGCGATATGTGGGACGATCACTGGAGCCGAGGCGCGGCCAAGCGGGTCGGTGAAATGGTGCCGCGGATGAACGAAGTGCTGCTGGCCGCGCGGGGGGCCGGCGCCCGGATCATCCACGCGCCGTCGGAGACGATGGCGTTCTACGCCGGGCATCCCGCGCGGGAGCGAGTCAGGGGCGCAGTGCCGGTCGAGCCGCCATCGCCCGCGGAGCGGGCCGACCCTCCGCTGCCAATCGACGATTCGGACGACGGATCGGATACGGGCGAGACCTCCTGGCACGCGGCGTGGAGCAGGCAGCATCCCGGGATCGAGATCGACCAGGATCGAGACGGCATCTCCGACGACGGGCGCGAGGTGTACGGCTATCTGCAAAGCGTAGGGGCGAGCCTCGTCTTGATGATGGGCGTCCACACGAACATGTGCGTGCTGAACCGCTCGTTCGGGATCAAGCCGATGATCAAATGGGGGGTCGAGATCGCCCTGGTGCGGGACTTGACTGATACCATGTACAACCCCGCCAGGGCACCCTACGTGAGTCACGCCGCAGGCACTCGTCTGGTGGTGGAGTGCATCGAGAAGTTCTGGTGTCCAACGATCGGCAGCGAGGATCTGTGTGAGGGGCGCGGGGGAGCGGCGGGCGCTCACCGCGTCAAGGGGAATTAGAGACACTCAGCGTCGTCGCTGCTCTTCTTGCAGCAGCGGCCGCCGATCTCATGGAGGGGGCGCACTTCGTCGGCGCTCGCGGCAAGCGTTGCGTCTCAAGGCGTGCACTGGAATGGCTCGATAGTGCGTGCCATCTGCGCTGAGACGTCCCTCGGGCGGGCGAGAATGGGTAACGTTCCAGAAGTCGGCGCGCCGTTGACAGGGGCAGCGGCGGCCTGCTATACTTCGGCGACCAGGGCGGGCCCGTGGTCGCCGTTCGGGACCGATGGGCGCGTCGATTTTGTTCGCCCTGGTGGAGGTGATTGGAAAGATCGAACGGGAAATCCGAGTGAACGAGCGGATACGCGCTCGGGAAGTACGCCTCATCGATGAGAACGGGGCGCAATTGGGGGTCATGTCGACTCAGGAAGCCCTCCGTATTGCGCGCGAGAGGGAGTATGACCTGATCGAGGTAGCGCCAAACTCGCAGCCACCCGTCTGCCGCATCATGGACTATGGGAAGCACAAGTACGAGCAGGCAAGGCGGGAGCGCGAGACGCGCAAGAAGAGCAAGCCAAGTGAGGTGCGGTTGCTGCGCATGAAGCCCCAGATCAGCAAGCACGATCTCGACGTGAAGGTGCGGAAGCTGCGCGAGCTGCTTGGTGAGGGCAGCAAGGTTCGGGTGAGCCTTCGGTTCCGGGGACGGGAGATGAGCCGGCCGGAGCTGGGGACAGGGCTCTTCGACAGGATCGCACAAGAGCTGTCGGACGTAGCTCAGGTGGAGGGAATGCCGAGACGCGAAGGGCGGATGATGAGCATGATGTTGACTGCGAAGCCCGGCGCCAAGGCTCCGAAGGAGAAGGCGGAGAAAGCTAGTCCTCATGCCAAAGAGCAAGTCCGGGAAGAGCAAATCCGGGAAGAGCAAGTTGCAGAGCCACTCAAAGTTGAAAACCCAGAAGACAGCGGCGAAGCGGGTTAGCAGAACCGGAACAGGAAAGCTGCGGATTCGGCATGCCTTCAAGGGGCATCTTCTGACGCGCAAGTCGTCTACGAGGCTGCGGAGGCTGCGGAAGCCAGGCATCGTCTCGGGGGCGGATCGCCGCGCTTTCGATCGTCTGGTGCCGCCGACACGTTGACGGAAGGGGCTGGAGCTTCGATATGCCACGGGTGAAGAGAGGAAAAGTCTCCCACCGACGCCACAAGTCGGTTCTCAGGGAGGCTCGCGGGTACGTCGGCGGACGGCATCGCCTCTTTCGATCGGCGAAAGAGACGGTCATGCGCGCCAAGCGGTATGCCTATCGCGACCGGCGTGTGAGAAAGCGGGAGTTTCGACGGCTTTGGATTGCGCGCATCAACGCGGCCGTGCGCGAGCACGGCCTCAGCTACAGCCAATTCATGAACGCGCTGAAGGTGAGCGGCGTGGGGCTCGACCGTCGAAGCCTGGCGGAGCTGGCAGTGCGGGATACGGCTGCGTTCGACGGAGTTGTGGAGACTGCGAAGAAGGCGCTGAAGGCCTGACGGTCAGGCTGACACCGGGAAGAAACGAGGGCGGCGAGTGGCTGAACCACTCGCCGCTTTCTCTTTCGGTGGCCCGTTCGGCGCGGCCGATACGTATCGATCTTCGGCCTAGCCCGGTTGAGACTCCCCCGAAGAAGGCGGCTCCGCCGACTCGTCGGAAGGGGCCGCGGCCCCAACTACGGGCGGCTCCTCGCCGCCCGCGCGGAGCTCACTGAGCCCGAAAATGAGGATTCCCAGGCCGATGACGACCGCCATGATGGCGATGGCCGCCTGCACGAAAACGAGGACTTGGGCGCTCCAGGCGCTGATCGCCCAGACGCCAAGCGCCAGAAGAATCACACCGATAAGAATCGAAAGGAACTTGCCCATCGTCGATTCCTCCCCTTTCGGGGCCGGTAGCAAAGAAAGCCCCTTGTCGCTCAATACTTGATTCCACCGCCGGCGCGGACCTCCTTCTGCACTGTGTGCGCGAATTCGAACGAGGCTTCGAGCACATCGGGTAAGAGTTCAACGTTTGGTGTGAGTTATCTCACCACCCGAGCAGATCGGCGAAGGCCAGGGATGGAGGCTGTTGCGCCGAGGGCAATGGAGCACTACCGCGCTCTAGTCGGAGCACCAATGCTGACGCCAGTTTCCGCCCTCAAAGCCTTTGTCAGCCACATAGCAGCCTCCGGCGCGGGTCGCTCCGAGGCTGGGAAGCCGGAGATCGGGTGTCTCGCGCAGGGCCAGCAGGGTGTCAGTCAGGCGCTGGTCTTTGGCGGAGGCGGGACCGAAGGCAAACCCGGTGACGAGGCCCTTTGGACTGACGGCGCTCAACACCCGAAAGCCGCAGAACCAACTGGCGATGCGCTTGGAGAAGCCAATGTCGGCCTGTCCCGCGAGCCAGCCCCGACCTCGGCGCTTGTACTGGCGCACCGTCACGGGAAGTGTGTCCAGCGCCTCATAATCCGCCGCGGAGCGGGCAAAGGAAAGATCGAAAGCGACGATCGCATCGTGGTGAATCCGCATCAATCGGTTGAACTGGCTGCGGGCCGGCAGCCGGGGAAAGGCTCCCTGCAGCCTCGCCTGGGCGAAGCGCCAGAAGTCCCGCTCCGAGGCGACGCGAGCCCACTGCCCAAAGACCGCCAGGGTCACCACCTCGCTGCGGCTCAGGGAGGCATCTGGCCCCGGGCGCACCTCAGCCGGCAGATTCGCTTTGCAGAAATCGTTCACGATAACGTACAAGGTGGTCAGGAAGGTGTCGAGGTCGAGCACAGTGAGCTCCTTTGTCAAAGGGTTCATCGTCCTCACTGTCTTACCGCGTCACCTTCCTTTCCTCTTATAACTCACACCAGGCGGTGCACTCTTGATGAGAATGGAAGTGGAAAACGCGGAAATAGTAGAGTGTGAAGGATCTGGGGAAAGCGAGCCGAGAAGAGCTGTTGGAGATCATCGCCGCGCTGGTGGCGCGCGTGGATGCGTTGGAGGCAGAGAATCTGCGGCTGCGGCGGGGGCAAGGGGGAGGCAGCCCGCTGTGTGTGAAGCCGAGCCGGGCGCCGAAGCAGAAGAAGGAACGCAAGCGCCGGAAGCAGGCGTATGTGCGGCGACGGTGTAGAGTGTCAGCAAACTCGACGGCCTACTCGGTAGGCAAGACAGACAGGCCAGGAATGTACCAGTTTCAGACATGGTCACAGACCCCTCATGAAGTCTTCACAATGTGGACGCAACTGGTCACTAACGTGTTAGCGTTAACAGCTCAATCAGCGTGAAACCCTCGCCTCTCCGACCGCCCGGTTCAGCCGGGCGGTCGGGCATTTCCCACGACGACTTCGTCGCCGTGTACTGCGAACGGCACTTCTTGGCTACTGCAGTCCTGTACTGAGTAGTCCATCGTCCGCCAACCCGGTTGGGGTATCCGTTGACAGGCACATTCGATGTCGGGTACGAGAGATGGGTCATGTGGTTAGAGGCCTTGACGATGAGAGAGAAGCACTACACGGAGCGCGCAATCGATGCCCTCCGCCATGTGCCTTGGGCGGCGCGCCTGATCCGTGAGGCCGCCGATCTCCTTCAGCCCCTCAGCCAGAGCGCTCGCAGTCAGGCGAAGATGGGACAACTGCTAGAAGTCCGCTTCTCGTACGAACTCCACCGCGCAGGGCACTCCGCCGAGTACGAGTGCAAGGCCAGCGTGGGCGGCTCGACGGTCGACTTCCGTGTCCCAGGAAGGCCCGAATGGCTTATTGAGATTGTGAGCGTGCGGGCAAGCGACGCCCTCAAGCGTGCCACACGCGAGGACGGCGGTTTCCCCTAGGTCCTGCTGACGACGAATGCAGAGGATCCTGCCCAAAGCGAGGAGTGCGAACTGATCAGGGTGCAAGAGAAGATCGGCGAGAAGGTCGTTGGCGAGCGAGGCATGCCCACCAAGTTTCCCGCGCCAAACGGCGCAATGCATGTGATCCTGACCGATGTCCGGGGCCTTTTATGCTCGGACGTCGATGACTACAAGGAAGCAGCCTACGGGGCCACGGCCTTCCCTCGGGACGAACAGTGGAAGCCCCACTCCTGGAATGGCGCTCCGATTAGAGGACTGTTCGATCCCACCAACCCACTAGAAGCCGCCCAGCTGATCCGAGAGCGCATCCACTTCTTCGGATTCGTCAATGAGCAGTCATACGCCGAAGGCGAGATCGCCGATCGCGCACGGTACTTCCCCAATCCGAACCTGTTCTCAGACGACGATCACTGGAAGGAATCGCTGGCGTCATATCCTCTGCGACCACCGAGTGGTCACCCGAGCTAGCGTGTGCAGTGGCCCCACAAGGAGCGGTACAGGCCCAATCGCGGTCTCAAGGGCCCTCGACACCTAAAGATGGTCCAAACGGCCGCCTAGCGCTGGTCGGCGCCGGCGCCGGTGCCCTTTGCCCGCCGCGTCTCGCCATCGAAGTCCCCGGGACAGTCGAGCAGGCGGTCCACCATGCCGAGGGCCGGGGTGGCGGCCGCGGTGAGGTGCAGATCCCCGGTGGTGGCGTCCTTGAACCACTTGTCCTCGACGCCGGGGGTGATGTTGCCGGCCTTCGTTACTCCGCCCTCATCCCCGTAGATGCGGCCTCGCACGAGGTTGTTCCTGATGTCGACGTCAGCTAGCTGCCGCCAGTGGTAGTGAACGGCCGAACCGCGTTGCTCATCCGGAGTTAGCACCGTGTTGTGGTAGACCTTCACCCCGTCGGCCCAGCAGATCTCGATCCCGGTGTCCGCGCCAGCGACGATGAAGTTATTGCGGATGATGCCGCCCGTGTTGTGGGGCCGATCCGTGTCTTCGCTGGAGCCGGAGGGGTTCCCGTAGCAGATGGAGCGGTCGCAGTTCACGAATACGTTCCGCTCCGAGACCACGTTCTGAGATTCCACCCAGACGAAGATCGCGCCGCGGCCGCCGCCGTTCGCGCCGCGGACGTTCTTGAAGTAGTTGTCCGCGATCATCCAGTCCTTCAGCCGCATGCAGTCGATGGAGGAGATGTAGTCGCCGTTCATGAACCACGTCCGCGGCGGGACCTTAGTGTTCTCGAACGTGCAGTAGCGGATGCTGCCGCCGTCCACGAACCCGCCTCCGCCGCCGGTGCCCTTGATCGCGCGGGTCCCGATGTTGAGGAAGTTGCAGCCGTGGATGTTGATGCTCCTGAGCTGCCGGCCGTTGAGGGGCGTTTGCTCCAGCTTCACCCCATAGGCGTGGCAGTCCGCGAAGCTGATGAACGCGATCGTGACATCGCTGCATCCCCGTATGCGCAGGAGATCGTCCTGATTGGTGCCGCTCTCCCAGCCGAGGCCGCGGATCGTCACCTTCGTCGTGTCGCCGGAAGCGCCGCGAATCACCACCCGCCGCCTCCCTCTCAGCTCGAGGAAGCGCGTGAGCCGGTACACTCCATCCGCGAGCATGATGGTATCGCCGTCTCTTGCGCCGCTCAGGGCCGCTCGCA
>Ga0180438_10006264_pt1 | contig 16135 bp, 17 predicted proteins | sample SS_ome_12_FD_132455 | JGI IMG/M metagenome (GOLD analysis project Ga0180438, IMG submission 132455) | Hypersaline lake sediment archaeal communities from the Salton Sea, California, USA - SS_3_D_2 metaG | ecosystem: Environmental > Aquatic > Non-marine Saline and Alkaline > Hypersaline >...
AATTCCGAAGGCTCTGTGCTTGCGAACCTTCAGTCGCTCGGAGACGGCACCTACACAAATGAGAGTTTACCCGCAGGAGAGTATCGCATCGGCTCGTATTACACCATAAATACCGCCCCGCTCGCCAGCTTCAGTCTGGATGATGGTCAAACCGGAAACGTCGATATAGATCCGTCTGTTTTATCTTCGCTCAACAGGGGAACGCTGCAAACCCAAGTTCTTGGCTGGCAGGGTGAACCTCTCAGGCAGGTCCACGTCTGGTTGCAAAACGAGCAAGGCAGGTTCGACCCAATCAAAGTCACCGAAAGCGGCCAATTCTTCGTGGCCGACCCCGGTGACTATACGCTATACGTTGACTGCCCCGGATATGAAATGGTCGCAAGGCCCATACACCTCGAGGGCGAAGACCTGTTCGCCGGCGCTTGGGGAGAAGGAACCATGATCATACAGCTTCAGAAGAAATAACGCCCGTTGTACTAAGATTCGGCGGCGGAACAGGACTGCCCCATTCCTCAGAGAAGCTGCCGACGGTCGACTCATGGAGATCAGCCGTACTGTTTGAGGTAGATGATGATGCCGACAAGGATCAGAACCACTAAGAAGCACACGCCGATGGCCGTGACGAACAACCACGCCACGCGTCGGTTCTGCTTGCTCACGAGGTACTTAAGATACCGGTCGCTTGTCGCAAACGTCTTGCTCATCTGCATAATGCTGTCGGTTTGTCCGGTTGTGCTGCGGTTGAGCTTCTCCAGGGTCTCGTTGAACTTGTTAAGGCTCTCGGTCATCTGCACGTCGGTATCGGCGGCCGCCGCTAATTGATGATTGATGTCCACCAGTGCATCGGTCTGCTTGGCCGTCTCGGTGGGAATCTTGTTCACTACGTCCGCAAAGTGCTGGTTCTTCGCCATCGCCCACTTGACCTGCTCGAGAAGCTCCTGCGTCATTTTCCGCTGGTTCTCCACCACCGCCGGAAAACTCTCCAGAAATCTCGGCAGCCGCTCCAACTGGCTCATCAACTGCTCGTGCTGGCCGACCTGCTGATTCAAGTGCTGATTGATACCTTTGAGCTGCTCAACCAGTTGATTAAACCCTTCCTGCAGCTTCTCGATGGGCTCGTGCTTGTTCACCGGCCCGACCGCATTGACCACGACCTGATGATTTTGCGGCGCGTCCTCGCCGGCCGGCCGTTCTTTGTCCTCGCCAGCCTGTTCAGAGTCCGAATCCAGACTGATTAGCCCGTCGGTATCCACCGCCGGCTCGAATTTGTCGGATTTGGCGGTACCCTGACCGCGAAACCAGTCCCCCGTCTTCGACCAGAATTCCTTTAAGGTCATCGTAAGAATCCCCAAACCTGATTTCTCCCCCACAAGAGCCACCTCAAAACTCCAATTTCAAAGCCAAAGATCACAATACGTCCTGAAAGGCAAGAGCCCGGCGTTCCTCTTATTTTTGTCGGCAATCCTGCACCGAATTCTGCAAGTTTTGAGTGTCCGCGATGAGCCGTTCCCTGATATTGGTTTACCGGCCCGCGTCGCCTTTGGACCGCGGGCGTTTTGGCAGCTCGGCGGCCCTGTTGTGCACATCTTTGGCGGTTTTTTGCTGAAACCGGGGGCATTGTCTGCTACCATTATCCCACAAATTCGCTTACTGGAAAGCAAGAGAGGACAGAAAAATGAAATTGGTTACATATTCGAGAAATCAGTCAATCTCGTGCGCCGCCCTGACCGACGCCGGATTGATTGATATTCCCTCCGTCTGGCCCGGCCCGAATCCGCCCCGCAAAGTCATCGAAATCCTCCAAAGAGGGCCCGAATGTCTTCAAAGACTCGCCGAGCTGGCAGGTTCTGCCGACGTAATCACGCCTTTGGAGGCCGTCAGGCTGCTCGCACCCATTCCACGGCCCGGCAAGGTTCTCGCACTGGCAGGCAACTACGGCAAACATATAAAGGAGGTCTCCGGGAAGATAGGGATGTCGGATTCGCCTCGCCGAACCACGACGCCAAGACCCTTCATTATGCCGGCTACCGCAGTCGTCGGCCCCGGTGAGCGAATCCCCTGGCCTCCTTACAGTGAGAATATTGATTACGAAATCGAGCTGGCCGTCGTCATCGCAAAAACCGCAAAGTGCGTGACTGTCGAAGAGGCCCTTGATTACGTCGCCGGCTACACCATCGCCAATGACATATCCGCCCGAAGCGTCACATTCAAGGCAAATCGCACGGAACGCCCTTGGGACGAATTCTACGACTGGCTAAACGGCAAATGGGCCGACGGCTTCTGTCCCATCGGTCCCTATCTCTTAACCGCCGACGAAGTTGAGGACGTGCACAATCTCAATCTGACCCTCAAGGTCAACGGCGAGGTCCGCCAGAGCGCCAACACCGACCAGATGATTTACCGCGTGCCCGACATCGTCTCATTCCTTAGCTGCCTGATGACGCTCGAGGCCGGTGACATCATCGCAACGGGCACCCCCGCCGGCGTCGCTTTGGCCACCGGCGAGTACCTCGAACCTGGCGACCGAATCGATGCCGCCATCGACAGGCTCGGAACCCTCACAAACACCCTCGGACCAAAACCCGAAAAATTCTACGAGCCTCTCGCATAGAGTTATATTCTCTTGCAAAGTCGGAGAACCTCCACAGACCATACTCCAACCACCGTTTGTATTCTCTCCAGGGCCAAAAATTAGCCAACTGGCGATCCTGGATGGGCAGTTCATAGGAATGTATCGTGAGCCTGCGTCGGTGCTCAAGATGTCGCCTGCTTCTCATAGAGCGTTTTCTTTCGCCTGTTTTTCCGACCCGCGAATAGTCAGGATCCCTCTTATGCCGCGAATGTACAAAAGGACAAAGATTGCCGGTATGACAACAACCGCAAAGTCTCCAGCGACTGCGACCGCATACACTATTCGGCCGATGGCATTTCCAGCCAGTAGGAAACCACAAGCAAGTACTCTCTTGCCCACCCCATAGCTCAGCGCCGCCACAAGAACAGCATTTATCAACTGGTATCCTGCATTCAATGGAATCTCCAACTCGCCGCCAAAGGCTAACCTGCCTCCGCTCGCAAATGAAACGACGGCGCTGATCAGGCTCAGCACGGCAGCTATGATTCCTGCGGCACAGGCAAGCTTTATCGCACGCGCAGCCTTTTTGGCCTTCATTTTGTCTGTCAGTTTGCTCATTTTTTCTGCTGCCTCTGCCGAGCTGCAAATTCTCAAACCGTGTTTGTGCAGGATTGGCTCCAGGTGTGACTCAATGACTTGCTGCTCCACCGGCCAAAAGCAAACAGTCAGGTAGGAGCTATCAACATCAATTATGCCAAAACAAGTTGCTCTGGTTGATTGCAAGACCTTTGACGCACATCGTGAAAAGCCTCCGCGCCAGTCCGAATCAGGGATATTTGCAGAATAGCCCATAAGTTCATTGTGCTCCTCGAATGTCAACCCCAGCGGATGTTCGGAACAAACAAACCAGCACCCTTGATCAGCGTACCATTCACCCTCTTCCAATTCAAAAAAACTATCCGCCTGAACGTTCACCACCTCTGGCCCAGCAGACGACGTTCTCCGCCTTTTTAGATATTCAAGTCGCGAAATCTGCTGATAGGGAAAGCTTTGAATAAAGGCATCAACAATAGATGCAAGGTCTCGCATCTGCTCTTCCGGGAAGTAAGCGAACCAAAAGGTAAGCAGTCTTACCCCGGTTGCTTCCCCGAGTACTATTGAAAGGTCCTTATCCGTCACTGTGGCCCTTTCCCACTCAAGAATCTTTATCCGATGCGGCAGTTAATCAGCAACACCTTACCTTGTTATATGGAAAAGTCAATCTGACCCCCGTTATTTCTCGCGGAGTCTATCCTTGGCGGCCCCTCCTGTTTTTGAAATTTCAGCCTCGCTGACATTTTCCGTTGAATTTAAGGTGGCAATAGTCATTATTCTCGTGCCCGGTCTGGTAATTATGTTCGACGCCGGCTTCAATTATGCCTACTTCTGGGTCACCGCATTCTTAGTTACTATGGTAGCCGGCGGCATCATCGCCACCATAAGGGCAAAACAGAACGCGGCAAAACAATAGGTCTTGCCAAAGTTCTCCTGTTCAAGTTGACGGCCACCGGTGCGGCCGGACCCAGCTTTCCAGCCGGGAAACGAACTTCTCGGCATTTATCGCCGCGTCAGGGTCTTGATGTTGATTATCAGCAATATTCTCCTCGGAGTCGCCATCTTCCAGAATCCTTTTTATTTTCGGGCCGAAAAACCGCGAACCTCCACAGCCTCGCAGCATTATTGCGTCCCCTTGTCGCGCAATATCGACACTGCCAGCCGATATTCCCTTCAGGCCTCACTTGCCAACCCAAATACTCCCCTCACACTCCGTCATCTGTTGTCATTTGCTGCGTACGCCTGCCTTGAGAGACTCGCCGTTCATTCTGACCCCAAAGTATCAAAACACTTTGCTTTTATCCCCCGGTGCTGCTAATATGATATAACGATATTGGAGATAGCAGCGCTGAATCGGTCACAAGTGCGAAGTCCTGCAGAAGATATTGGGAGTATCGATGGCAGCTAAACATTACTTTATTGGCGCAGCGCTGACAGGCATTGCTCTGATGCTGCCTGGCTGTCGCAATAAGGTGTATCCGGTGACATCTCTGCAAGCCCCTGTGCGCATCATTGAGGTGGAGATGTTTTCAGATGGCGGCACCACCTACATCTGTCTTCGTGACGCGTCCGACAAGACGCTCTTAGTCTGCTTCGATTCCCGGATAGAAACCTCTACTCCGCTTAAGTTATTCATCGGTGCCGAGCACCCTACTCACAAAGGAGCCCGCCCTGCAACGCCGGCGGAGGACGCCGAGATCATCGGCATACTCAGGGAGATTATTGACTCGCGGTTCACCGCTTCCCGGCAGAAGGCCCTGCTCCAGGGTGGCTCAGTCGTGGGTCTTTCCGAGAAGGAAAAGCACGCGCTTTTGCTGCTTTGGATATTTGAGGGTCGCCAAAGGCTCGCCGGAAAAGCTGTGGGTTGAAAGTTTATGGGCGATGGCTCAGTGCCTCGTTTGGAGCCTTACACGTTCCGGCGAAGGCGACAAAAGCTTGGCCCAATATTGTTTGCCCCCCTATACTATCTCATGGCTCACTCTTAATATGCCCGTATAAAGCGAAGCTACCATGAGAATCGTTATCGCAATGGACTCATTCAAGGGCAGCATTGGCGCCGGCAGGGCCTGTCAAATCGTCGCGCGGGTCATCGCCGAGCATGTGCCCGCAGCGCACCTGGTTATCAAACCGATGGCCGACGGCGGAGAGGGCACCGCCGATGCCATTTTCGCCTCGACACCGGGCCGATGGCTTCGCCGAACCGTCACCGGCCCCTTGCCCGACACGCGCGTAAAGGCCGGCTTCGCCTGGTTTGCAAATACGCGGACCGCTTTGGTGGAGATGGCCTCGGCCAGCGGTTTGCAGCTACTTTCACCGCGACAGTACAATCCTATGAAAACAACCACCTTCGGCACGGGCCAGCTCATAAAGGCCGCGCTCAAATACCAGCCGCGAAAGGTCCTGCTCGCCGTGGGAGGCAGCGCAACCGTTGACGGCGGCATCGGGGCCGCCGCTGCGCTCGGCTGGGAGTTCCTCAACAACAAAGGCCAGCCTGTCCCGCTTACCGGCCGCGGCTTATCACAAATCATCTCTGTCGTCAAACCGCGAAAACCGATTCCTGCCAGAGTTGAAGTCCTGTGCGACGTGGATAATCGGCTTTGCGGCAAGCACGGCGCCGCCCGAATCTACGCTCCCCAGAAAGGCGCAACGCCACGAATGGTCGAAAGACTCGAAAAGAACCTTGAGCATTTGGCCGGGCTCATAAAGGATCGCCTTGGAAAGGATATAAATGTCCCCGGGGCCGGTGCCGCCGGAGGACTTGCAGCCGGTGCCCTCGCCTTTATGGATGCCGTGCTCGTCTCCGGCCCGAAGACGGTTATCAATTTCACCCACCTCGCCGACGAGCTTGCCGACGCCGACTGGATTATCACCGGCGAGGGCTGTTTCGACCGACAGAGCCTTTATGGAAAAGTCATTTCCGCCGTGGCCGAGGCCGCTGCCGGCTTCGGTGTCCCCGTCGCCGTCATTGCCGGAAAGGTCCGCCTGTCCAAATCTGCTTATCAGAAAATGGGTATCCACACTGCCCTCGCCTGCAAGCCGCCCCGCATGTCCTTCGACCATGCCCTTGCCCACAGCACCGACCTGCTCCGCAAAGCCACCCGGAAGTTTGTATGTCGGAATCTAATCTGAAAAGGCGTACGTCTGCCGCCGGACAATGCAAACCGCCCCCTTCATCCTTCTGCTGACACCTCTGGTTTAGTGCCGCGCGACCTTCCCCAATCCTGCGCGAAATCGTGACCAACCTTAACCCAATCACCTAAGAAAACGGACCCGACAAGCTGGAGACTCCACTCCCATCACTCTGCTGCTCGTTCAACCGGCTAATTCTGAATTGACGCCTGACTTCGCGTACCACTGAACATAACCACAGCCCGATTAGCCCGGACAGAAATATGATTATGGCCTTCTGCATTGTGATGCGTACCATCCACGGCGGCGGCAGGACCAGCTTCTCCACTGACTGCCCAGGATTGTACTGCTTGGCCTCCTTACTCGGCATCCCCCCCAGAGCTAACAAAACTTCGCCTTTCTTGCTCACCGGAACTACCCGCTGCGACCGCACATACCCGCTCCCGTCAAGCCTGACAAGCCAGATTGCTTCCTCGTTCTGCATGCGTCCGTACTCGGCTCTACTGCAATACCTCACCCGCCGGCTCTTCCATTCGAGTGCCAGCTTCTGTCCCGGCTTGACTTTGCCCCACAACGGCTCCTGAACCGTGATTATCCCCCTGCCGTAGTCGGTGCGCCACTGTGAGAATTCACATACATTATCCAGAGTCCCCACCACGACCAAGTCGCTCTCGGCCACCACCGTCTCGAGCGGTCTGGCAGCACCAATTGTGCCCAAAGCCGCTTCACCGGCCCCCAGCACTATCAACACGGCCCAAAATTGTCGTTTCATGCTAAGGTCCCCCGCCTGATTTTGATTTCTCCCACTGCCTGATCTATCAGTATTCTACCTCAAATGCGCAGAAAAGTCAAGCCCTGTACACCGGTGCCAGGAAGTTCCTCCGCCCAAACCTCACGTGAAAGCATCTCGGCTTGGTCGTCACCGAGAGCCCACCATACTATCGCGGGCGCATGTCTGTCTGTGTTCGCTCCTTGATTACTTCTTCGTGGAGTTATAGAGCAGCTCTATCTCCTGCTCTGTCAGGGGCCGGTCGTAGAGCCGCACGTCATCGAGGGTCCCCCTGAAGCCCTTGCCGATGCTCACGTCCAAGTCGCTGCCCGTCTCAATCGGATAAAGGTCCAGTACGCCGATATCGTGAATCACCGCCGCATCTCCGTCGAGAAACAGCTTCACATGGTCGTACAGATTCGGCAGCTGGGCCTCCTCAACGACCGCCGCCACATGGTGCCACTTGTTGTCGGTGGTACTGTCCCTCATATAGAGATACCCGCCTTCGGGCGTCACGCCGATCCGGCCGCGGCCGGGCACAAAGCCGAAGTTGAACATCGCGCCGCCTTCGTCGCGCCCCCACGACAAAATCTGGCCGTTATCGTGCTCGGTCTTAATCCACGCCGCAACCGTCCGCGGCGCCGTACCAGTCACACCCTTGTATCCGGGTATCTGGATATGTAAACCTTCGCCCTCGAGCTCAAGCGCTTTACCCACCTGTCCCTCAACCGAGTTATTGTCGAAAGAGACGTTGCCCATCAGCGTGCCGTCGTGTCCGTTGCCCGAAGAATCGGCTGCGACCGTCCCCGAACCCTCGTCAAGCTTCCACAATCCCACGAGACCCCGGTTCGGGTCCGGCTCAAGCGGTTCCTGCTCTTCGGCCTCCATCGGGGGAGTAATTACCTCGGGCTCGGCTGATACCGGCTCGGCGCCGCCTCGAACATCTCCGCTGGGAGGTGTGTCTGTCTTCTTCTCGCATCCACCGACTAAGAGGACCAACTGAGCCGCCAACACCAAAATCAACACGCGCTTCATAACCATTCTCCTTATACTCGAATGTGTGAACCGCCTGTACCTTACCACATCTTTGCCGGCTGTGCAATTGTTGAGATATCTTTGTGGCCGGTCTGGAACGATGCGCAGAGACCCACGCTCGAAAAACGGGAAGCTCTGAGAAATGCTCACTGCCCATGCGACAGCGGCCTGTGCAGCGCCGCGACAGGACATACGCTTGACAAAACCCGTCCTGAGCCCGGTCGTCTGCGCTCAGGACAAGGTCAGTCGGAGAATGCGCGCACTTGCTCTGCGTCCCTCCACGTTTATTGTGCTCCGCCGAGCCCTCCGCAGGCTCGGCGGCTAAAGACTGCGTCAGAAGTATCGTTGCGAGCGGAGCGGGGAGCTATCCGGTCGAAATGATGCACTCCCTGCCGCGATCGGAACGGCCTGTTGTTTTTGAGATATTTCTGTGCCTTGTTCGGTGGCCTTCTTAATCAGTCCTTCTTGGCAAGGCCCCACCCACGGCCCGGGTGCTTCTTTGAGGCGTGGCCGGCCTTGTACTTGCCGCGAAGTCCCGGCGGCAGTGTCTTGTCGCCTGCCGCTTTCCAGCCGCTCTCAAGGCTCACGCTGACCTGCCATCCCCCGTTGTAAAAGCGGTAGTAGTACCCACCCAGCCAGAAATGCCTGTCCATGCCTACCACCACATATACCCCGCAATCGGTGTCGAAAACAACCTCCACACCTGCCGGCAGCTTACGCCGACAACCGTGCGCCGGCGCGTGCGCCGGAGGAGCGTGACCTATCTTCTTTCCCGGCGACGGGTACACCACCCTCGTAGTCGAACACGAGGCGAGCATCAACACCACAAAAGCCGCCACGACTGTCCACAACAGCAAATTCTTGATTTTCATAATTGGTTCCCCCGATGTGTTCAGACCATCATTCTGTCCACTTAAATAAAGTATAGTCAACTCCACCGTGCCCTCCAAATGCGCTGGGCAAACATGCCTTAGGTCTACCCCACGCCACGCCCGATAAAGAAATCCGCGCCACTGTGACAATGCCACCTGACCAGCCGGGCCACGAATAATAAGGCCGCCCTGCATCAAAGGCTCACCCACGGTGCGTCTGAGCCTCCTGTGCGCTCGGCGCTATTTCCTGTCTTGACGGCAGATTCTCCTTCTGCTATTCTTCTTCACAAGACGTATGCACCCGCGAGCGGAAACTTCCCTGGTTCGTCTGCGTGGGTCGCCGATGCGCCCATTCAGGTAAGCGCTAAGAAATTGTAAGCTGTGCCCTGCAAAGTGCTGTCTGGCGCGCGAGACAAGATTCACGCTTCGCCAGACGCGGCAAGAGGCAGCCCACGGGGACGGAGTCTGAAGAGAAATTGCAGGTTTGGTCCACACATCGGGCCCAATAACAATGGGAGAGTCGCCATGGATCAAGAGGAGCAATACCTGAGGCTTCTCTCGATATTTCATTATGTGGTCGCTGGTCTTACCGCCTTGTTTTCCTGTTTTGCCTTGCCACACATCGCCATGGGAATTGCGATGCAGAGCGAAGGGCCAGAATATGCTGCCTCATTGTTGGAGGCTCAGAGTGCGTTTTGATGCCCTTTGGCACGGTTGTGGGCGTCTTCACAATGGTCGCGCTCATGCAGGATTCAGTTCAGCTGCTTTTCTCAGCAAACGAACCGGTTATGCAAACGTCTTAAAGGCCGCGCATCAACTCGATGGTTGTACAGGAACCATATAATCAAGACCTATGGCACATCCCCAAAAGCAACTCCTCTGTCAGCTATACTACCCGGATGCTGAATTCACCGTCGATAAGGTTGTCTTGACGGGTATCGATCTGGACGGCTGGGACCAATTGTCCGAATCTCTTCGCAATAGCAGCCCACAAACGGCCTTGCTGGGGTATATTAGTAAGGACTTCCCGATTCATATCAGCCGAGAACAACTGCACTCGATATCCGAAAGCGTTCACGCGATAGAAAAGATGGAAATTCCTGAGGACGCCTCCTTGGTCTTGTTCACTCTGAAGACGTTTATTCAGCAGGCAATTGCCCAGCCAAAGGCTGACATCTTAATTGAGGTTAACAGCGGTGAATATTTCGACAAACAATGGTTCATCACCGCCCCTGTATTTGACGATGTGGTTGAAATCAATCGTTTGATCGAGGAGGAAAAGACTTTGGGCCTGTGGCGCAAAATCAAGACGCTCTTCGGACAATAGCCGAAGACCTGACAAATGGTCTCCGAGCCTCGGCTTTTGGTTTTTGAAACAGCCGTAGAATCAGTAGTCACCGTAATTGCAAACAGGAGCTTGGAAATGATTCTCTCAACGACCCCCACGATTCAGGGCAAAACGATTAAGCAGTATCATGCGATAGTGACAGGCGAGGCCATCCTCGGCGCCAACATATTCAAGGACTTCTTTGCCGGCATACGCGATATTGTCGGCGGCCGCTCGGCGGCCTACGAGCAGGAGCTGCGAAGGGCCCGCGAAATTGCCCTGCAGGAAATCGAGCAGCAGGCCGCTCAGCTCGGTGCTAACGCCGTCGTCGGCATCGACCTGGACTACGAGACGGTCGGCTCTCAGGCTGCGATGCTGATGGTCAGCGCCAGCGGCACCGCCGTCACCGTCGAATGATTTGCCGTCGAGCCTGTAGAGTTTCAAAAACCATGCCCCGCGCCCGATGCCGGAAAACGGCCAGCGCCGTAATTGCTCGTATGTATCTCAATCCTCCGAGAACAAACAGAGTATGAGGGACCTCAAGAGCGCTAAACTGATGGCATTAAAGGCGGCACTGTTGCTTGCGCTTGGCATCCTCTCGGCCGTGATGCTGTTCAGCCAGGCCCCCAGTTGGAAGGTTGTGGTGTTACTTGTGGTAACCGTCTGGGCCTTCTGCCGCGCCTACTACTTCGCCTTTTATGTCATCGAGCGCTACGTTGATTCGCGTTACCGTTTCTCAGGCCTGCTCTCATTCTTGCGCTACCTGTTTCGCAGGAAGAAGGATGTTTGATTTGCCCGCGAGGCAGACCGTTGCTGCGCCGCCGCCCTCTTTAAACGCGCTTTGTCAATCCTAAGATCATAGCCGCTTGGCAGGCAGAATTCTACAGGGAGCACATCATGCAAAGAACCGTTGCGTTATTGGTGCTGCTGATCGTCTCGTGCAGTTCGCTGCCGACACAACGAGGGGGCTTTCCCCAGGCTCAGCTTCTTGTCGAGCGGACCGTGGCCCAATATCCTGACCTCGTCCGCCTGACAATCCACGCAGTCCCCACCGGTCAGACAAAAAGCAGAATCATCGCCTGCAACATCCCGGCAAAGCTCGGTCAGCCCTCCGACCCCGAGGACCTTGAGGCTATGAAAACCAACCGCATTATTGTCCTGCGCGAAGGGGATAACCTCGATGTGACCGCCCCAATCCTCGACCAAGCGGCAAGACCCGTTGCGGCCACGGGCATCACCCTGGCCCTCGCCGGAAACACAACCGAGCAGGCCCTTATCCAAAAGGCAGGGGCTATCGCCCGACAGCTCTCCGCCGCCATACAAGACTCGAAAACTCCTCTCTGGTAGCAATGTGAAGGCCGCAGCCGGCCTTTTTGGTGCTATTGGAAAAAGGTCGCAATGCGACTTTGTGCAAGCGCCTCGCCGGGCGAGGACGTCCTGAAGCAAGTATCGGGGGCCAATGTTGCCAGCGTTTTTCTGCTTGTCCTTCTCTCAAACAGACCGATTCTTTGCATCTCAGGCTGGATAGATGCAAGCATCCGGCCTGCAAATGTGAATACCTCGCCATTCCATCCGGATTCTTGGCTTCGGACCCATCACCTCGGGACTGCTCAAAGGCGGATTATCCCTAATCACTTCAGACTGTGGAGCTTCCCTCGCGCAAAAAAAAGCGAGGGCACGGGCGGAGGAGAGGAGGAGGGAATTTCCCGCGCCCTCGTAAACTGTATGAACCGTCCCTGGTATATAACTCCCATCAATATCAAGGCGTTTGCCAGGTTGCGGATGTTGATGGAAAATCTTTTTTTTCTTAGAAATTTTCAAAAAAAGCTGTCTTGCAATAATAAGGCCCCCTCGGCGCTGTCTGCTGCAGGTCGGGCCTCCATCCGTCACAGGCATTCTGGGGCTTATTATTCCTTTCCTGCCCGAAGGTCCATTTTGCAGCTATCTTAAGGACCTGTTTCGCTACTGGATGAGGCATTCTGTGTCCTGTTCCACCATGTGTCCAAAGTATTCAAAACCACGTCTAACAGTGCTGAAAGCCCCTTTTTTCGGCCTTACTTGACTTTTTCTGTATTTCTGTCATATACTTATGGAGCCCATCCCCGCTGAAGCCGGCGGGCTGTTGGATTGATACCGACCCGACATCGAGGAGGAATTTGGGCTTAGGGCGGAAAAGCAGCGTGACATCGTTTTGCAGGATTCGTACTAAGCGGTATGGCAAGGGGTTTTGACAAGGGCGTTGTTAATCAGGTCCTTCAGGCAAATGACATCGTCGATGTAGTTTCGGAGCACCTGAGCCTGAGCAGGAAAGGCCGGGAAATGGTCGGATTGTGCCCTTTCCACGACGACCACAGGCCCAGCCTGTATGTCAATCCCACCAAGCAAATCTTCAAGTGTTTCGCCTGCGGGGCCGGCGGCAGCATCTTCACTTTCATACAAATGCGCGAGAACCTTACCTTCGGCCAGGCACTCGAGAGACTCGCTCAGAGGGCGGGAATAAAGATTGCACCGGCAAAGACGCCGAAAGACAAGCACTCGCAAACGCCCGAAGGCGACCCCAACAGCCTGGCTAAGGTCAACGCCTGGGCCGCCGAGTATTTCCGGAAGAATCTCCTTGATAAACCCGAGGGAGATTACGCCCGCGATTATATCGCTCAAAGAAAGATAAATCCTGAGAGTATAAAGAAATGGCAGCTTGGCCTGGCAGTTGATTCGGCCGACGACCTGATTCGTGCCGCACAGAGCAAGCGGGTCCCCGAGAAGCTGCGCGTACAGTCGGGGCTGGTGACCGGCCGTGGACCGGGCGGCCTGGCCGATAAATTCGTAAGCCGCCTAATCTTTCCTATAATGGATGTCACCGCACGGGTCATCGGCTTCGGCGGCAGGACCCTCGATGGCGCGGACGCAAAATACGTTAACTCGCCGACAACCGTCCTGTTTGACAAGAGCAATTCACTCTACGGCCTGCACCACGCCAGACATCAAATTGTCGCCACCGGCACTGCCGTGGTTGTTGAAGGATATACCGACTGCATAATGGCACATCAGTTCGGCTGCAGCAACGTTGTCGCCAGCCTCGGAACCAGCTTTACCGAAGGCCAGGCCCGCATACTGCGGCGCTATGCCAAGAGGATCGTGATGCTTTTCGACAGCGATGCCGCCGGCCTCGAGGCCGCAAACCGCGCCCTCGAAATCTGCCTGGCACAGCGCATCGATATTAAACTCGCTTCCGTGCCTCAGGGCAAGGACCCCTGCGATTTCCTCCTAACAGCAGGAAAGGAGCGATTCGAGCAGCTTATAGACAATGCCGTCGATGTCTTCCAGTCTAAGTGGGACCGGCTGACGAGCAACTTCAGTGCCGACGGCACGCTGGTGGGCAACAAGGCTGCGGTTGAGGAGTTTCTGCAAACGGTCGCCACAGGCACTCTGGCGGGCCGCCTCTCGGCCATTGAAAAGGGTCTCATCGTAAACCGCCTCTCGAAGATTGTCGGCCTGTCGGCCAAAGAGATAAACGCTGAGCTGACCAGAAGAATCGCCAGGGCCGCAAGAGCGGCCGCGTACAACGCCCAGGAACGCGACTCAAGCGATATAGACTGGGGCCGGGGCTTTTTTGCCGCCGCTCAGAGCGAAATACTCGAAGTGTTGCTCAATCAGCCGGGTCTGTTCGACAAAGTCAGACACAGAATCGACCCTGAGATATTCGATGTGCCAATACTGAGGCAGGTGGCGGAGTTGCTGTTCGAGACCCTGGCGGCCGAAACCGGTGTGGAAATTGCCGCCGTCCTGGCCAGAGCCCAGTCGCCTCAGCAGGCAGGTGCGATCGTTGAGCTTGCCGAGGCCGGCGAGAAAAAGGGCAACTTCCAGCAGCGACTTCGGGGCGCACTGGAGGCTGTTGAACGCTCTCAGGCAAGAAAAACTAAGAGCGAGATTACGACGGTGCAGGACAAGGAGCGCCTTCTCAGACGCTTGACCGAAGGCGCACTAAAGGATAATCCCCATAGCTTGGGAATGACCTGACGAACTCTTAGCCAGGAAAAAACGTATTAAAATGTGGGGTTTTTCGATGAAACTGCATGTTCAAAGGCTTTGGCGATAGCGCATTTTTCCGGCAGGAGCCCGAGAGGATCAGGACTCCTATAAGTTTAGACCGTATTTTTTGGGGTGGCTGTTGTGGCAAGAAAGAAGGCGAGCAAAATCGACGACAATACGAATAGTCAAAAACAAGCTGACACTCAAAAGCAGGCCAAGAGCCCTACACCTTCCGACTACAAGATAAAGTACGCGGAGGGCCAGATCAGGGCGCTGATTGAAAAGGGCAAGGAAAAGGGCTTTCTCACTTACGAGGAGATGAACGACCAGCTGCCCGAGGAGGCGGTCAGCCCCGCTCGTCTGGACAGCCTGCTGATGACGCTCGATGAGATGGGCATCACCCTTCTTGACGAAGCCGAGGTTGAAAAACGTACCGAAGAAGAAGAGGAATTTGAGTCCTCGGAAGAGTCTTTCGACCAGGAAAAGTCCTCCGATGCGGACCAGATCAGAGACGACGAGCTGCTTGAAAAGGAGCTTGTCGGTGAAGAAGTGACTGCCAGAATCAACGACCCGATAAGAATGTACCTGACCCAGATGGGCGAGATTCCACTGCTCACCAGGGAGGACGAGATCTCCCTGGCGCGAAAAATTGAGCTGGCCAGGATGGGCTTTCGCCGGAAGATGCTCGAGAGCGACTATTGCGCCCGAAACGCGGCCGATATTCTCCAGCAGGTCCAGGAGGGAACCCTCTCGTTCGACCGAACAATGAAAATCAGCACCGCGGAGAACCTCGTGCGGTCGGTTATTAGAAAGCGTCTGCCGCTGAACCTTGAGACGGCAAACAAGCTTCTCGAGCGCAGCCGCGTGTTTTTCAAGAAGTATGTTAACACCGACGGATCCACCGAAGGCAAGCGATTGATGAAACAGATACATCGCAACAGACGCAAGATCGCCACGCTGCTCGAGGAGCTGAGCCTGCGCACCAGCAGGATTCAGCCTATGAAGAATAAGCTGCACGCGATTTGTCAGAAGATGTACCAGCTGGAGCAGGTAATTGCCGACGGGCCGAACGGCGAGTACTCGGCCGATGATATCGAGGCGATGAAGCAGGAGCTCACCGGACTTCAGGACCTGGTGGTCGAGACACCCAAGCAGTTGGACAGGCGCATGCGAACCATCGAGAGGGTCTTCCATCAATACGAGGAGGCCAAGCGCACACTCTCCAGCGCCAACCTGCGGCTGGTGGTCTCCATCGCCAAGAAGTACCGCAACCGCGGCTTGAGCTTTCTGGACGTAATTCAGGAGGGCAACAGCGGGCTGATGCGGGCGGTCGACAAGTACGAATACCGCCGGGGCTACAAGTTCAGCACCTATGCCACGTGGTGGATTCGCCAGGCAATTACGCGTGCGATTGCGGACCACGCCCGGACCATACGAATTCCGGTGCACATGATTGAGACAATGAGCCGGCTGCGCACGGCCAGCAAGGTGCTCGTGCAGAAGCTGGGCCGAGAGCCGACAATTGAAGAGATAGCCGAAGAAGCTGAGATGCCCCTCGAAGAGACCCGGCGAGTTCTGAAAATATCCAAGCATCCCATCAGTCTCGACCGGCCCATCGGCGACAGCGAGGACAGCTACTTCGGCGACTTCATCGAGGACGACGAGGTCGATTCGCCCGTCGCCTCGGCCACCCAGGAGATGCTAAAGGAGCGAATCGATTCCGTGCTAAAAACCCTTTCCTATCGCGAGCGCGAGATAATAAAGCTGCGATATGGAATCGGCGACGGCTACACCTACACCCTCGAAGA